>Ga0209949_1000035_pt1 | contig 81186 bp, 59 predicted proteins | sample SalPonC_black_MG_FD_185711 | JGI IMG/M metagenome (GOLD analysis project Ga0209949, IMG submission 185711) | Salt pond soil microbial communities from South San Francisco under conditions of wetland restoration - Salt Pond MetaG... | ecosystem: Environmental > Aquatic > Marine > Intertidal zone... | reverse complement strand
CTTCTGCCAGTGTGATGGGAAGCTCGGCCTGAACGTCCTGGCCCTGTGGCCGGCGACGCTGGCGCCGGCCTTGCCGCCCGCTGAAAGACTCTTCAAATCCGCCTCCGAAGAAGGCCTCAAAGAAATCGGAGAATCCGGAACGTCCACTACCCTGACCAAAAAACTCGGAAGGGTCGCCCTCATAGTAGAAGGTCTGTCCGCCACCGGGTCTTTGTCCGCCGGCGTATTGCGACCAGTCGAAGCCCTGTCCGCCAGTTTGCTGATAGGCTTCCCAGTTAGCGCCCAGCTCATCGTATTTCTTACGCTTTTCAGCATCGCTCAGCACCTGGTAGGCTTCATTGATTTCCTTGAACCTTTCTTCAGCCTCCTTATTATCAGGATTTTTATCCGGATGGTACTTCAGCGCCAACTTTTTATAGGCCTTCTTGATCTCTTTCTCTGAGGCCTTCTCGTCGACGCCCAACAATTTATAGTAGTCTTTGTATTGCATACGATGATCGTTTTCTGCTTACTTTTATTAACCGAAGAATTTTGGGCTCAGTTCGACTTTCTCCGGTTCTGTTTTCTGTTCTTTACTATTGCAATTCGTATGCCAGTGGGGTAAAGCTGCCAAAATTGGTGATTAAAAGAAAAGCGGATGCCAAAATGGCGGTTGTTTTCCAGGGTAAACGTCAAAATGGCATGACAAAACCTTGTTGTTTACCCGGCAATGAGTTGTTTTTAACATTTTGGCATCGTAAAAAAAGTGTAAAGAGTAGGGTGGTAGAGGAGGCGTCTGTTAAATTAGTCGTATTTTGACCATCATACGCCTATTTTATAAAGCTACCGCGATAGAAGTAATTGAAAGACGGGTTGATAATTTAATCTTTTTTTGTCTGCCGAAACCGGACATTCCTTCTATCCTTATTTCAAGAACGCTACAGCATGCCGGATAAAAAGCTAAGCCCCTCAGTAGAACTGGACGGCCTTAGGTCCAGCTCAGAAATTTTGAAAGACTACCGCGTCTGTTGTTTGAGCCGGGAATTCAGTATTCTGGCGCGTCGGGAAGTACTGACCGGTAAAGCGAAGTTCGCTACCACCGACGATGGAAAGGAACTTCTGCAGGTCGCCATGGCCAAAGCCTTTGAGCCCGGTGACTTTCGGGCGGGCTACTACCGGGGGCACACCCTCCTGCTGGCTCTGGGCCTGACAACTATCGAAGAATTGCTGGCTCAGCTATACGCTGATCCGGAGCTGGATCCCTTCTCCGGCGGCCGGCAGATGCTCAACCATCACGCCACTCCGCTGGTCGATGACAAGGGACGCTGGTTCACTCACACCGATACTTATAATATTTCCTCCGATATATCGACTACCGGCGGGCAGATGGCCCGCGGCCTGGGGCTGGCCTTTGCTTCTAAAAAATACCGGGAGGCGGAACAGCTTGGCGAAAATGGTTTCTCCAGGGGAGGGCGCGAGGTTTGCTTCGTCAACATTGGGGACGGCAGCACTTCGGAGGGAGCCTTCTGGGAAACGCTCAATGCGGCGGGCGTCATACAGGTGCCGATGGCTGTTTCGGTCTGGGACGACGGCTACGCCATTTCCGTTCCAACCGATGAGCAGACGAGCAAAGGCAGTATTTCCGAAGCGGTGGCCGGCATGCAGCAGGAGAATGGCTCGAACGGTATCGATATCTATCAGGTAAAAGGTTGGGACTACGAAGCCCTCTGCGAGGTATATCTCAGAGGCATCCATAAAATGCGGGGTAGCCACACGCCGGCATTATTTCACATTCAGGAGCTTACCCAGCCGCAGGGGCATTCTACCTCCGGCTCGCACGAACGCTATAAATCAAAGGAACGGCTCAACTGGGAACGGGTGCACGACTGCAACCTGCGTTTCCGGCAGTGGATTCTGAATAACGGCCACGCTGAGGAAGCTGAGCTTCTGGAAATTGAAGAAATTGCCGCCCGGGAGGTGAAAGCTGCCCGCGAACGCGCCTGGAACGCCTACGCCCTGCCGGTGCGCGCCGACCACCGCCTGCTGCTGCAGTTACTTCGCGACCTGCTGCCGCATACCAAACAATCGGATAAGGTAGAAGCCGCCGTAGAGGAACTCCGTCACTTGCGGTCCCCGGTGCGCAGCGATCTGGTGCGGATCGCCCGGCGGATACGCCGTCAGCTACGCCGGGAGACGCACGAGGCCAAAGACAACCTCGAAGCCTGGCTTCGGGGCGTGGTCCGCGATATGGAGCAGTATTACCATGCCGGCCTGTACAGCGAAACCGGAAAATCGGCCCTGTCGGTGCCGGTTGTGCCGCCTGCATACGACGCCAACCCTCCTGCGGTTAACGGCTACGAACTCATCAACGCTTTCTTCGACCGGGTCCTGGAAAAGCACCCCGAGCTCTACGCCTTCGGAGAGGATGTCGGCCGTATCGGTGACGTTAATCAAGGTTTTGCCGGACTGCAGGAGAAGTACGGCGCCCATCGCGTTTTCGACACCGGCATCCGGGAGTGGAGTATTGTCGGACAGGCCATCGGTATGGCCATGCGGGGCCTGCGTCCCATCGCCGAAATTCAGTATCTGGATTACCTTATCTACGCCCTTTCGCCGCTATCCGATGACCTGGCCACCCTGCGCTATCGCAGCAATGGCAGCCAGATCGCACCGGTGATCATTCGCACGCGTGGCCACCGCCTGGAAGGTATCTGGCACTCGGGCTCCCCGATGGGACTCTTGCTCAACTCCCTGCGTGGCATCTACATCCTCACTCCACGCAATTTTACCCAGGCTGCCGGCCTGTACAACACCATGCTGCAGAGCGATGACCCCGCCCTGCTCATTGAATGCCTCAATGGCTACCGCCTAAAAGAGAACCTGCCCAGCAATCTGGGGGAATATACTGTGCCCCTCGGCGCGCCCGAAGTATTGCAGCGAGGCGAAGACCTTACGCTGGTCACCTATGGCTCCTGCGTCCGCATCGCGGAGACAGCCGTACGGGAACTGCGGGAAGAGGGCATTTCTGTGGAGCTGATCGATGTGCAAACGCTCCTGCCTTTTGATCTGGAACACCAGATCCTCGACTCGGTGAAGAAAACCAACCGCCTGCTGATCCTCGACGAGGACGTGCCCGGTGGGGCCTCGGCTTATATACTCCGTCACGTTCTGGAGGAACAAAACGCCTACCGTTACCTCGATTCCAAACCAGTCACCCTGACCGCCAAAGCGCATCGCCCGCCCTACGGATCGGACGGAGATTACTTTACCAAGCCGAACGTGGAGGATGTGTACGAGGTGATATTCGAGATGGTTCATGAGGGGGAGCCGGAGAGGTTCGGGGCATGAGAAGTTATGGAAACCCGGGAATACTGGGAAAGCAGTTTCTGTCGCCACCGCCAGGTTCTCCTTTCCCCAAGAAAAATTTTGAATCCTACCTCTTTTTATTACATTTATCTCTCCTCAATTAACCTGTCGGAATTTCCTTATACCAACCATTCAGGTCAGAAAAATATCAGGTCTCAGGTCCTTTCAGCGAGAACGTTGGAGTCACAGGAGGTCTGATATCTGACATCTGATATCTAAATCAAAAGACACCTATGCGGTATCTATCTTTACTTTTGTTCTCTGGGCTGTTCTGTCTACTACTCTGCCCCGCCGATTCTGTTTACGGCCAGGGCGCCGTCGAAAAAGAGCCGGTTTTCGACGCCCGATTTTACAACAAGCTGGAATGGCGCAACATCGGCCCCAAGCGCGGCGGTCGCTCGCTCGGCGCGGCGGGCAGTCCCGGCCGGCCCAACGAATACTACTTCGGCGCCACCGGCGGCGGCCTGTGGAAGACCGTCGACGGCGGCACCAACTGGTTTCCGGTAACCGATGGCCAGGTGACGAGCTCTTCGGTCGGGGCGGTGGCCGTGGCCGAAACCAACCCCGACATCGTGTACATCGGCATGGGAGAAGTACAGCTGCGCGGGAGCATTACGCAGGGCGACGGCGTGTACAAGACCGTCGACGGCGGCAAGACCTGGCGGCACCTCGGACTGGAAGAAACGCAGGCCGTCGCCCGCATCCGCGTGCATCCCACGAACCCGGATATCGTCTATGTGGCGGCGTTGGGGCATCCTTACGGTGAGAATGAGGAGCGCGGCGTATTTCGCTCTATGGACGGCGGCAATACCTGGGAAAAGGTGCTCTATGTGAGCGATAAGGCCGGTGCGGTGGATCTCATCATCGACCGGACGAATCCGAAGGTGCTCTATGCTTCCACCTGGCAGGTGTATCGCAAGGCCTGGAAAATGTGGGGGGGCGGGCCCGACTGTAAACTGTTCAAATCGCTGGATGGCGGCGATACCTGGATCGACCTGACGGATAATCCCGGCATGCCGGATGCGCCCATCGGTAAGATCGGCGTGACGGTCTCTCCCGCCAATCCCAATCGCGTGTGGGCCATCGTGGAGGCCAATGAAGGCGGTGTATTTCGCTCGGATGACGGCGGCTGGACCTGGCAGCGGACTAATAGCGAACGCAAACTGAGGCAGCGCGCCTTTTACTACTCCCGCATCTACGCAGATCCCTGGGATGAAAACACCGTGTATTGCCTCAATACCGGTCTGTATAAATCTACAGACGGCGGCGTCAGCTTCGATGAGCAGATCGATGTGCCGCATGGCGATAACCACGACCTGTGGATCGACCCCAACAATCCTCAGCGGATGATCAACGCCAATGACGGCGGCGGCAACGTGAGCATCAACGGCGGCAAAACCTGGACCGAGCAGGATTATACCACCACCCAGCTCTACCATGTTATGGCCACCAGCGACGTGCCCTACCACGTGGCCGGCGCCCAGCAGGACAACTCGACGGTGGCCGTTCCCAGTGACGGATGGGACAATATGCAGGCCCGTGGTCCTAACCACGGCTGGTACTATCCCGTCGGGGGAGGGGAGAGCGGCTGGATTTCTCAGCATCCCATCAATCCCGACATCTTCTATGCGGGTAGTCAGGGCGCCCTGCTAACCCGTTATGACCGCAGCACCGGACAGATCCGGGACATCCAGGTGTACCCCCGCTTTTTCTCCGGCGATCCGGCCAGCGACCTGCCGGAGCGCTGGCAATGGACTTTCCCCATCATGTTTTCGCCGCTCGATCCGAATATTATGTATACTTGCTCGCAGCATGTTTGGAAAACGACTAATGACGGGCAGAGCTGGGAGAAGATCAGCCCCGACCTTACCTATGCCGATCCGGAAACACTCGGCAAAACCGGCGGCGTGATCACCATGGATATGAACGGACCGGAAATATACGCCACAGTCTTCGCTCTGGCGCCTTCCTTTCACGATGTCAAAACCATCTGGGCGGGCTCGGACGACGGCAAGGTGCACATCACTCGCGACGGAGGCAAGAACTGGGAGGACATCACGCCTGAAGAATTACCCAAATTCTCGCGGGTGAGCATTATCGACGAGTCGCGGCACGAGCCCGGCACTCTCTACCTGGCTGCCAACCGCTACCAGGTAGACGACCGGGCGCCTTACGTTTTTAAAACCCATGATTACGGAAAAACCTGGACGAAAATCATCGATGGGATAGCGGAAGGACATTTCGCCAGAGCTGTACGGGAAGATCCGGTGCGGGAAGGGCTGCTCTATCTGGCCACCGAGCACGGCGTATATGTTTCCTTTAACGACGGCGAACGCTGGCAGTCGCTACAGCTGAACCTGCCGGATACACCGGTGCGCGACCTGGTGGTGAAGGATAATGATCTGGTTCTGGGCACTCACGGCCGCGGTTTCTGGATACTTGACGATATCGGGCCGCTGCGTCAACTGACGCCCGGGTTGGCCGAACAGCCTGTGATTTTTTACAGACCTTCCGACGCCATCAGGGGCGCCTATGATGCCGTCATGCAATACTACCTGGCCGAACAGGTCGATTCGGTGACCATCGAAATACTGGATGCGGAGGGTAAAGTGATCGATACTTTTACCGGTGTGCAGCCGGAATACAAACCGGATCCCGATCAGCCCTGGTGGCTGCGGGGCGGCTCCACCACGCCCACCACCGGCGCTGGTCTGAATGAATTCAGCTGGGATCTGCGCTATCCCGGTGCCACCACTTTTGAGGGGATGATCATATGGAGCGCCCGCCCGGCCTCAGGGCCCAAAGCCCCTCCCGGTGAGTACCAGGTGCGGCTGACAGCAGGGGGGGGGGCCCAAACCCATCCCTTTCAAATCGAGATGAACCCCAATCTCAAAGGGATCACCGAGGAGGATCTGGAAGAACAATTTGAGCTCGCGATGAAGATCCGTGATAAGACGAGTGAAGCTAACGAAGCAGTTATCCGGATCCGTGAAGTACGGGAGGCCGTCAATGATCGACTGGCTGAAACCGACGACGCCGGCCTGGAGCAGATGGCGGAAAAAATGCTTGGAGAGCTGCGCCGTATCGAAGAAAGCCTGTATCAGGTGAAAAACCGTAGTAATCAGGATCCGCTCAACTTCCCCATTAAGTTGAACAACCGCCTGGCCTATCTGCGGCGCAGCCTGGAGCGTGGTGACGCCCGCCCGACGGACGGGGCCTATAAAGTCTTTGAGGAGCTATCCAAAGACCTTTCCAAACTGCTGACGGAGTTAGATGAAATAATGGAATCCGAGCTGCCGAAGCTCAATCAGCAACTGAAAAGCAAGGGCGTTAAGCCGGTGAATGGTTAGAAGAAGGGAAGGGACAGGAAGACTTGGAGATGAGGTGACCGGAAGAATGACAAGACCGGAATATCTCCTTAGCTCCAAGTCTTGCCTGATTAGAGGGGATGAATTTCACATGAGATTAGCAAAACGTTATAATTATAAGATTTGAAAGGATGCCTAAAAAGCTTAATTTGCATAATGTAACCCCCCTTTCTGTTTACAGTCACTCTTCTAAGAAAGACAAAGAGTCTCTTTGAAAACCTAAACCCATGCGTCGATTAACCCTGGTACTCATTCTCAGCAGTTGTATTTTTTCTTCCTTTAGTCAAAATATCGATGTTCAACAGCTACAAGATGCCGCTGCACAACTTTTTCACAAAAAAGCCTTGACCTATCTAAAAAGTGGGGTGCCTGCCGACTGGACAGGAGTGGAGGTGATGCAGGTAAAGTAATGAGGCGGCGCGCATGAGTGGGCTGCTCCATCTTTCCTGGTCACTTTTTTTGACACAAAGCCAAAAGAAGATGAAATTCAATCTGAAGAAATCCATACAGGTTCTGGAACGAAGTCCAAAAGTATTAGAACATTTTTTACTGGGACTTGACGAATCCTGGATTCAGAATAATGAAGGACCAAAAACCTGGAACCCCTTTGATATGGTGGGGCATCTGGTGCACCTTGAAAAAAACGAATGGATTCCCCGCATGCGCATCATCCTGGAGCAGCGCGCCAACTATCCTTTTCCCCCTGTCGACCGCTATGCCATGTTGGTGGTTAATAAAGGCAGAAAGTTACGCGATCTGCTCATCCAGTTCAAGCAATTGCGAGGCGCCAATATGCTGGCCCTGAAAACGGCTAAGCTCAATGACCGCCGCCTGGATCTGTGGGGCGTACATCCGGAATTCGGTCAAATAACTTTACGTCAACTCCTTTCCGCCTGGGTCGTCAGCGACCTGGATCACCTCGCTCAGATCTCCCGCGTGATGGCCTGGCAATACCGCCACGAGGTAGGGCCCTATGAAACACGCCTCCCCATTCTGGACTGGAAGGCGGAAATTGAACAAGGGGAAGAAAAATAAAGTCGAAAAGCATTCGACTTCCCATTTCGGTCACTGATTTCCGCCTTCCGACTTCCTTCTCGGTCTCATCAATCCTTCCTGCACCACCGAAGCAATCAGTTTTCCGTCTCTGGTAAAGATATTGCCGCGCGTGAAGCCTCGGGCGTTGGAAGCGCTGGGGCTGTCGATGGCATAAAGCAGCCAGTCGTCCATGCGGAAATCACGGTGGAAGTACATGGCATGATCGAGGCTGGCCAGTTGTACATTGCCGAAGGCGGCCTCGTGGCCGTGGGGGAGGAGGGCGGTAGTGAGCAGGTTGTAGTCGGAAGTGTAGGCCAGCACACACTGGTGGGCCGTCTTCAGGTCCGGCATTTCTCCCCGGGCCTTCATCCATACATGGCGGTAGGGGCGGCTTTTGCCGGGCAGCGCCGGGTTGATCATTTCGACGGGCCGGAATTCTATGGGGCGCTCGATATTGAGAAACTTCCGGATATTTTCCGGAAGCATTTCGCCGTACTTCTCCCGCAGCTCTTCCCAGCTGACGAGCATTTCGGGCGGCGAAACATTAGGCATGTTGATATGATGGTCAAATCCCTCCTGCGAAAGCTGGAAAGAAGACGACATCAGAAAGATGGCCTGTCCTTTCTGGATGGCTTTCACCCGGCGGGTGGTAAAGCTGCCACCGTCGCGAATGCGGTCGACTTCAAAGATGATGGGCATCTCGATATCTCCCGGAAGGATAAAGTAAGCGTGCAAGGAGTGTACGAAGCGATCTTCCGGAACGGTGTGCATGGCGGCGTTGAGCGACTGCGCCAGTACCTGACCGCCGAACACCCGTTTGCTTCCCATGCTGTGACTCAGGCCGCGGAATAAATTTTCTTCTATTTGTTCCAGCTCCAAAAGGTCGAGTAATTCTTTTACCTCTTTCATATTTATTATTATAGCTTTGTTAAGCGAAGATAGTTCACTATCGACTACTCAAAAATTGTAGTGATGAAATCTTTTCAGTTGGCGGCGTGGTTACTGATTGTTGCCCTGCTGGTTTATGTGCTGATCATCGGAAAGCAGTTGATTATTCCATTGGTGGTGGCGATATCCATATGGTTTCTCATCAATACCATTGCCGAGTATATACAGCGTATTCCCACAGGGCCTTTTCGCATTCCCCTTTGGTTAGCTTTCCTGGCTGCCGCCGTGATTATTATTGCGGCTTTCGCACTCAGTATTGACATCATTCTGGCCAATGCTGAAAAGATGGTGCTGGCCGTTCCCAGGTATGAGGAAATACTGGATAACCTGATCGCCGACGTCATGAATTTGCTCGATATCGAGGAGACCCCATCTATTGCTATGCTCCTGGATCAGATCGATTTGCAGCCGGTGATCGTCAACCTGGGCGCCAGCATTTCCAATATTGCCGGCAAATTGATTCTCATCATTATTTACATTATTTTTCTGTTATTGGAACAACGTTCTTTTTACGTCAAGTTTCAGGCTTTTTTCTCCAAACCGGAACGTTATCAGCAGGGGTTGCGCATCATGGAGCGCATCAATAGTTCGATTAAGATTTACCTTTCGGTAAAAACCTTCGTCAGCCTGCTGACCGCCGGTTTTAGTTATGCCGTTATGTGGCTGATGGGGCTTGATTTTGCGGCTTTCTGGGCCTTTCTCATCTTTCTGCTCAACTTCATTCCTTCCATCGGCTCTATTATCGCCACCGGCCTGGTTAGTCTTTTCGCACTGCTCCAGTTTCAGGATCTTTCCGAATTTTTGCTTATCCTCCTTTCGGTTGGCGGTATACAGTTAGCCATAGGGAATTACCTGGATCCCCGGCTGATGGGCAAGTCGCTGAATATAAGCCCGCTGGTGGTACTGCTTTCCCTGGCCTTGTGGGGAGGGATATGGGGCGTGATCGGTATGGTGCTGAGCGTACCGTTGATGGTCATTATCATGATCATACTGGCGCAGTTTCCTTCTACCATGCCCCTGGCTATCCTGCTGTCCCAGGACGGCCGCATTCTGGAATGGGATGAGCGCATGGATAAGCGCGAAAAGCTGATGGATAAAGAAGTACACGAAGGCCATATTGAGCCTGAAAACACGGAATGAGGAGGCTGGAGGCTGACCGTCAGGCGAAGACCCCTTCCAGATCATTAATCCCCTTGGTCAGCGTTTTCCCATAAATTGTACAGCAATGCGCCTTTCGCGCGGACGTGTGTCAAAGTCCATGAACACGATCTGTTGCCAGGCGCCCAGTAGCAGCTGGCCCCGAGTGAAGGGGGCGGTAAAGGAGGCGCCGATCAGGGTCGATCGAAGGTGGGCGGCGCCGTTGTCATCCCCCCAGGTCTGATTATGCTGATAATCTTTGCCGTAGGGGGCCAGGGAGTCAAGCATCTCGGCCACGTCGTGGTCGGCCAGGCCGGGTTCGAACTCCAGGGTGGTAACGCCGGCCGTGGATCCTGTGGCGAAGACCGTTACCTGCCCCTCCTGTAGTGCAGTAAGTGATAAATGCTCGCGCACCTGCTCCGTCAGATTGACGATATCCGTATGGCCTTTAGTTTTCAGTTCTAAAAATTGCGTAATAATCTCCATGTTTTAATGTTTTCGGCGCTCCGAAGGCCGGTTAGGAAGTTTTATAGAGCCAAATACACCGTTCGTCGATGCCCGGACGATTGCTTACAGAGCCAATGGGGGAACTCGTAGAGCATATCCATTTCCGGTTTGCAACTGATGTGACTTAGCCGCAACTTTGTATTGTCAGCAATTGAAAAAGCAAACATCATTTTTTAACTAGACCATCATGAAAGCCCTGAAATTATTTTTTGTCGCGTTCACTCTTTTAGTATTCCAGCCCTACCTGCTCAACGCCCAAAGGAACGGCTGCCCTGAAAAGGTGGTGAAAAACGGCAATGATGCGCCCGATTCCCAAAAGAAAACGTCGAAACATGAATTTAAGACCATTGTACTGCCGCTATGTAACCACCTGAACCTGCCCATTGAGATAGACCGGGAGCAATTGATCCAGCATTATAATGAGATGATCGATGAAATCGACCGGGCCTATCACTCACCGGAAACCGCTATGCAGGAAGCTAAAGGCCCCCCCATTGCGGTAGCTACGCCCGATAAGGCGAAGGAGAAAGAATAGTCCCTGTAAAGCAGCGTGCAGGTTTAATCGCTGAACTCGACAATAACGGGAAAAAGCCCGGGAACAGCTCCCGGGCTTTTTCATTGACCGCTGCTTGGCGCATTAATAACCGCCGTACATGCCTGGCGAGGCATCCATCGGTGTCTCGTCCTCTTCTTCTTCGGGAAGATCATTGATGGCGCATTGTGTCGTCAACACCATTCCGGCAATTGAGCCGGCATTTTCGATAGCGATCCGTGTTACTTTTGCCGGATCGATTACACCTGCGGCTTTCAGGTCTTCAAATTTGAGGCTGTAGGCATTGTATCCGTAAGCGCCTTTTTTGGAGAGGACCTTTTGCAGGATCACGGAACCTTCGGCGCCTGCATTTTGAGCGATAGTGCGCAGGGGGGCCTCCAGGGCACTCCGAATGATCTGAATGCCGATCGTTTCATCTTCCGTATCGCCTTTGAGGTTTTTCAGGCTGGCGATGGCGCGTACCAGCGCGACGCCGCCACCGGTGACAATACCTTCCTCTATGGCGGCGCGGGTGGCGTGCAGGGCATCATCTACGCGATCCTTTTTTTCCTTCATTTCCACTTCGGTGGGAGCGCCGACATAAAGAACCGCGACGCCGCCGGCCAGCTTGGCCAGCCGTTCCTGCAACTTTTCGCGGTCGTAATCGGAAGTGGTGGCCTCAATCTGTTGTCTGATCTGATTGACGCGGGCTTCTACCTGACTTGGTTCGCCTTCGCCATTGACGATGGTGGTGTTATCCTTGTCGATGGTAATTTTTTCCGCTTCGCCGAGATGCGGCAGGTCGGCATTTTCCAGAGCGTACCCCCGGTCTTCGCTAATAACGGTGCCTCCGGTGAGGATAGCGATATCTTCAAGCATGGCCTTGCGCCGGTCTCCAAAACCTGGAGCCTTGACGGCGACTACTTTCAGGCCGCCACGAAGGCGATTGACCACCAGCACGCCGAGCGCCTGGCTTTCAACATCTTCGGCGATGATGAGCAGCGGACGGTTCATACCGGCGGCCTTTTCCAATACCGGAACGATGTCCTTCATATTGGAGATCTTCTTGTCCGTGATCAGGATTAGCGGGTTTTCGTATTCCGAAACCATCTTTTCCGTGTCAGTGATGAAATAGGGCGACAGGTAACCGCGGTCAAACTGCATTCCGCTGACTTCCTCCAGATAGGTGTCGGTTCCTTTGGCTTCTTCAACGGTGATGACGCCATCTTCACTGACGCGCTTCATCGCATCGGCCAGCAGCGCGCCGACCTCGTGATCGCCGTTGGAAGAAATGGTGGCCACCTGTTTGATTTTCTCGGATTCTCCGCGAATTTGTTCAGATTGTTCATTGATGTGTTCAACGACTTTCCGCACGGCTTTATCGATCCCCCGTTTGATTTCCATGGGGTTGGCGCCGGCAGCGACGTTTTTCAGCCCGTCAGAGACGATGGCCTGGGCCAGAACTGTAGCCGTAGTGGTGCCGTCGCCGGCGGCGTCGCCGGTTTGGGAAGCCACTTCTTTAATCATTTGAGCGCCCATGTTTTCCAGTGGGTCGCTGAGCTCTATATCTCTGGCGACGGTGACGCCGTCTTTGGTGACCTGAGGGGCGCCGAAACTTTTTTGCAGGACGACGTTGCGGCCGCGGGGCCCCAGGGTGACGCGCACCGCATTGGCCAATTTGTCAATGCCGGCTTTTAATTTCCTTTGGGCATCGCTATTAAAAGTGATTTGCTTAGGCATGGTGATATTGCTTTTTCAAATTAAGGTTTAGGATGAATGACGGACATTAATCTTCCAGGATCACCAGGATATCATCCTGTCGAACGATAAGATAGTCCTCGCCTTTGTAATTGAGCTCCTGGCCGGCGTATTTACCATACAGTACTTTGTCGCCGACCTGCACGGTCATGCCTTCCCCGTCCTTGCCGGGCCCCACGGCGATTACTTCGCCCATCTGGGGCTTTTCCTTAACCGTTTCGGGAATGATAATGCCGCCTTTGGTTTTCTCCTCAGCGGGTGCTGGTTTGATGACTACTCTGTCAGCAATTGGTTTCATATTTTGTTTGATTTAAATTTTAAACGGATCCTGTTGAAATTTCTTTTTTATAAAGACCGCCAGGGCCTTTTTGTTTAATATCTGCCTTCGATGTTGATAAAGATCACTTCCGGGTTCTAACAAGCATCATTTTCAATCCTGCGGAAGTAAGTTAATTTATGATAGAATTAAAAATTAAACGACATGTTATCCCTTAGTTTCAGCAATACTATTTTCAGGTTTTACCTGATGATGCTTGTCGCCATTGTTGCCGTACTTACGCAGCAGGCCTGGATGATTCTCTTGGTCTATGCAGTCGCCGTCAGCGCCATTTTGGGATACCGGATTAATATTCCGCGACGGAAGAAGAAAACGACCAAACGGATTAAAATGGAACCTCTGCCTCGTAAAAGGCGTAAAGCCGTTTAATGCGGTATTCTCTCCAGGGTAGTCAGCAGGTATTGCCAGAATTTCTGCACCGATGAGATGCTGACCCGCTCGTCGGGAGAATGTGCGTGTTGTATCGTCGGTCCGAAAGAGATCATATCCATCCCCGGGTAGTGATCCCCGATAATTCCGCATTCCAGCCCGGCATGACAGGCAGCAACGTGTGGCTTTCCTTCAAAAAGTTCTTCGTATAGTCCTTGCATAACCCGCAGGATGGCTGAGTCGGGGTCGGGGGCCCAGCCGGGGTAGTCGCCGTCATTACTGACTTCAGCCCCGATGATCTCAAAGGTGGCCCGCACGGCATTGGCTACATCCCTTTTGCCCGATTCTACAGAACTGCGCTGCAGGCTTTGCGTGGTAAATACGCCGTCCTTGGCAATGACCCGTGCCAGGTTGGTAGAGGTCTCTACAAGGTCTTCAATATCAGGGCTCATGCGGAAGACCCCATTGGGGGTGGCGTAAAGAGCAGCAAGTATTTTTTGCTGATCTTCCGGATGCATGATTTTTTCCGGCAGGGCGGCCGCGCCTGCCTGCAGGTGTATATTAGGTTCAATGCGGCGATATTCCTGTTTGATCTGCTCAACCCGTTCCTGGAAATCTTTTAAAAATGCGGCCTCTCTCGTCTTGGGTACCGTTACTACGGCGAAAGCTTCACGGGGAATAGCGTTGCGCAGGCTACCGCCGTCAATTTCCGCAATGCGAAGGCCAAAGCGGGACCCGGTGTGGTACAGCAGGCGAGTTAGCAGCTTATTGGCGTTGCCCCTTCCTTTGTGGATGTCCATCCCTGAATGTCCCCCTCGCAGTCCTTTCACACTTATCCGGAAGCCTTTCATTTCCGCGGGGAAGGCTTCTTGTCTGTATTCGAGGTGGGTGTTGGTGTCTATGCCTCCGGCACAGCCGATAGTCAATTCATTATCCTCCTCGGTATCCAAATTGAGAAGTATTTTGCCCTTCAGGAAATCGTCTTTTAAACCCTTGGCGCCGGTCATACCGGTTTCCTCATCGATGGTGAACAGGGCTTCCAGGGGCGGGTGCGCGAGATCATCCGATTCCAGTATGGCCATGATCGCGGCGACGCCGATTCCGTTGTCAGCACCCAGGGTAGTACCTTCGGCCCTTACCCAGTCGCCCTCCACAACACAGCGGATTCCTTCCGTTTCGAAGTCGAAATCGGTATCGGCATTTTTTTGATGCACCATATCGAGATGAGACTGCAGGACGACTACCGGTCGATCTTCCCTTCCCGGGCTTGCCGGTTTGCGAATGCGGACATTCCCAATTTTGTCGACGCTGGTATCGAGACCAAGTTGCTTGCCGAAATTCTTTACGAAAGCGATGACGCGCGCTTCGTTTTTGGAGGGGCGGGGTACGGCATTGAGGTCGGCGAAATGTTTCCATAGCCGGCTGGGTTCTAATTGACGGATGGCTTCATTCATGATACTTGGATTTTCTGATGACCGCAAATTTGCTAAAAAAAGGAGAGAATTTCCAGTTGTTACCTTTCTTTGATTTCCGTAGCTTAAGGGTTGATAAGAATTTTCCCGAGATAAACCTTTCTTTATGCAATCAAACAAGAAACAAACTACTACCCGGCGGCGCTTTTTACGACAAGCGACGCTGGGGGCTTCCACGCTGGCTTTCTCTTCCCTGGCGCTTGGTAAGTTGAGCGCCTGTGCTCCCGAGCAGGAGCGAAAACTGGGGATCGCGCTGGTCGGTCTGGGTAATTACAGCAAAAACAAACTGGCGCCGGCCCTGCAGGTCACCGAACGCTGCCGGTTGGCGGGCATCGTTACCGGTACGCCCGCCAAAGCGGAGGAGTGGTCAAAGCAATATGGCATTCCCGGGGAGAACATATACAACTACAATACCTTCGACCAAATCCAGGATAACGAAGATATCGATATCGTATACGTGGTTCTGCCCAACGGTATGCACGCCGAGTATACCATACGCGCGGCGCAGGCAGGCAAACACGTCATTTGTGAAAAACCCATGGCCATTTCAGTGGAGGAGTGCCGGCAGATGATTGAGGCCTGTGAACAGGCCGGCGTCAAAATGCAAATCGGCTATCGCTGCCAGTACGATCCGCACCACCAGGAAATCATGCGACTCGGCCAGGAGGAAGTGCTGGGTAAAGTCATGCTCATCCAGACGGGCAACGGCTTCTACTACGGCGGCGGTAGCGACAACTGGCGTTTTAACGACCCAGAATTGGCCGGCGGCGGCGCCCTGATGGATATGGGCGTATATTGTATACAAGGAGCCCGTTACACCATGGGCAAGGAACCAGTGGCGGTCACCGCACAGTTCTATAATCCCCGCCCTGAAATTATTATTCCCGAACTGGACGACACCATGACCTGGCAGATGGAATTTGACAACGGCGCTATCGCCAACTGCTCGACCAGCTACGGCGCCCGCAGCGATTATCTGAAGGTATCGGCCCAGGAAGGTAATTTCGAACTGCATCCCTGTTATCAGTACAACAAACCCGAAGGCGAAGTACAGGGGGAACCCATCTCCTTTGAGGGAGAAAACCAGCAGGCTGTACAGATGGATGCTTTTGCCAGCAATATCATGGAAAATACCCCGGTAGTGGCCGATGGCATGGAGGGACTGCACGATATGATGGTGGTGGAGGCGATCTATCGATCGGCTGCCAATGGTGGACGACGGGAGAAGGTGGGGTGAGGGCTGGATGCTGGGTGCTGGATGCTGGATAAGCCCAGCTAAGGCCTTTCCGACTTCTCGGAGCGAAGCGAAGAGCCGTATGGCCCACTTCGATTTGGGTGCTGGGCCAGTGGCAGGCGAATCGATGGAATATGCTTTTTGCAGCCTGGCCGGTCTTTGGCAATCGGTGGGGAGCGCTTTGCACAGCCAGACTAAGCCCCTTCCGGTTTCTGACTTCGAGCCGGATACAGGAAAGTGAACCGTCTACTTAGCACATTTACTATGAAACTCAACCAGAGAGAGGCCGAGTTCCTGAAAACTGTACTCCGCGATTGGGTAGAGGAGGGCAGGCTTTCGGAAGAGCAGGCGAAGCAGCTGGAAGAGAGCATGGAAGTGGATACTTTTAACTGGAAGAGTTTAGCGCAGACGGCATTTGCGGTAGCGATTGTAAGTGGGATCACCTCCTTTGTCATCGTTCTTAAACAGAACCTACTGGTCGATCTTTTTTACCGGCTGATCAATGCGCCTTACCCCATCCTGGCCGGGCTGTTCACTCTGGCGGCAGGAACCTTATTTATGCTGGGGTATCGTCGAAAGCGACGTCAGCCGGGTAGCCTGTATAGTAGTGAGGCCATACTATTGCTGGGGGCTTCCTTTGCGGGAGCAGCTATTGCTTTTACAGGAAAATCTTTTGATCAGGGACTGAATCATTATGCCATACTCATCCTGGCGGGGGCTGTATTGTATCTCGCCCTGGGAAAAGTGCTCTCCTCCCTGCCCTTGTGGCTACTGGGATTGGCGACGGCGGGAGCTTGGTTTGGAGCGGAGACTGCTTACCTGTCTGATGAAACCTACCTTTTTCTGGGGATGAACTATCCGCTCCGTTTTGTAATCTTTGGATTGTTGGTGACAGGGGCAGCGATAGGCATACGTCAATTACCCTGGGATCAGATCTATGGTGAGTTGACTTATTCTGCGGGGCTCTTTTTCACCTTCGTGGCTCTCTGGCTGCTCTCCATTTTTGGGAATTACGCCAATTGGAGTGCCTGGGAGATGGCGCCCTGGCATGATTTCCTGGGCTACAGCCTGCTGCTGGCCTTGGTATCTGCCGGAGCCATATGGTGGGGGCATCGAAGTGGAGACCAGCTGCTGCGAGGTTTCGGCATAATTTTTTTCATGCTTAACCTGTATACCAAATACTTCGAGTACGCCTGGGATTATTTGCATCGCGCCTTATTTTTCGCCATCCTGGCGCTTTCTTTCTGGCTGGTCGGCCGGCGCGCGGAGCGCATTGCGGGATATTCTGAGAAGCAGGAATGATCCAGTCGGATTGTTTGAAATTTCTGAGAATCAGTGTTGTCCGTTCAGGCGCCTCGGAGTATACTGGCTAGTAGGGAGACTACCAATAAAACTAAGAAAATGTAAAAGACAATTTTGGCAATCGCGGCAGCACCGGCAGCTATGCCTCCAAACCCGAAAAGGGCAGCAATAAGTGCGATGATAAAAAAGAGTAACGCTAATCGTAACATAAGCAATGTTTTTAGTTAGAAAAGTGGATGATCACCATTTTTTTGATAACCTGGGTAGTTGGCTCCCGGTTTATATAGGTTTAATCATCCTTCACACTTATCATAACTTTAGCACCATCGTCATGTTCAGTAATACTTTAGCTCTCGAATTTTCTTTCAGGCAATAATTTGTACTTCCTATAAAATTTAGTAACTTGTTCAATCGTTTGAACAACCTTTGAAATCATGCAGTCGGTAAACGACAGTAAAGATATTAGACTTGTTGTGACGGGGCCATCGAATGATGAAAATGAGCGATTTTTGGCCTCCCGCTCGAAGAGCGGGACAGGATTTTTGAGGGTAATAGCAGCGCTATTGGCCAGAAAAAAGCCGAAGAGTGGGGCAAAAAGGTCCATTTTGACCGCCGAGGGATCCCCTCGTAACAAGTCTGATAGGAAAAGGGCAAAAATGCTGACTTTACGGAACCTAAACACACTGATTGCCGGTTGGAAAAAAGGATATAGGCCATTTGGCAAAAACTGGTTCTATCGATTGGATTTAAAGAGAGTTTTAGTTTCATACATTATTTAGTCAGCCTCCTGCACCATCATCAAGGTGCAGGAGGTTTTTTATTGACCCGCTTTATGAAAATTCTGGATGCACATCAACACTTTTGGCGTTACAAGCCGGAACAGGACAGCTGGATCACGGCAGAGATGAGCGTGCTGCGGCGGGATTACCTGCCGGCTGATCTTGCTCCGGAACTGAAGCGTAACGGTGTGAGCGCCTGCATAAGTGTTCAGGCAGCGCAGTCGGAATGTGAAACTGAATTTTTGCTGGAGCAGGCTGCTGCCAACGATTTTGTGGCAGGCGTAGTCGGATGGGCAGACTTATGTGCGCCGGATATTGAGCAAAAGCTTGCCGGGTGGGCGGACCGGGATCAGCTCTGTGGTTTCCGGCATATTGTGCAGGGAGAATCCGATGTGAATTTTCTGCTTCGTAAGGATTTTCAGCGAGGTATAGATACACTCACTCTTCGCGGGTTGACCTATGATATTTTAGTTTTTCCTCATCAGTTGGGGGCGGTACTGGAGTTCGTCCGCCGTCACCCGGAACAGCCCTTTGTTATCGATCATCTGGCAAAACCTTATATTGCCGATGGTTTCATCGATGGTTGGGAAGTGCTGATGCGCGCTATAGGGGAATGTGAGAATGTGTATTGCAAAATATCGGGCATGGTGACCGAAGCACAATGGGAGAACTGGCGCTACGGTGATTTTGAGCCTTACCTCGGGGTTGTTTTGGAAAGTTTTGGTCCGAAGCGTCTTATGTTTGGTTCGGACTGGCCCGTTTGCCGCCTGGCGGCGACCTATGAAGAGGTGCTGCGTATTGCTAAAGATTTTGCCGCCCAACTGGGTCCGGATGAGCAGAAAGACTTCTTTTACCGGAATGCAGCCACCTTCTATGGGATATAAGAAGTTCGTTACTATTAGAGTTGTTGCGTTAGGAGTCCTCAGGCGGTTAAAATTGATCTTTTTCTTCCACCCGATTACCCTATCGCAACAACTCTATTCACATACCGGCTTTGCCGGGAATTTTTTTTTTATAAAGCCACAGATTTCACGGATTTCCCAAATTGAGAATCTGTGAAGATTCGTGTGATTCGTGGCAAAACAAAAAATATCGCCGCGTGGCGGCGATGCTGAATAATTACCAAAGTTCTACCTAAAAAGGGTGTAAGGCCAGATATCAGGGTGAGATGGTCTTAACCCCTATACTCCATTAACAGGTTAATCATCACATGGATTTACATTTGCAAGATAAGGTATACATAGTCAGCGGCGGTTCGAAAGGGATTGGCGAGGGGATTTCCCGGGCGCTGGCAGAGGAAGGAGCGATTCCGGTTATTGCCACCAGGTCGCGGGGCGTTTCGGAGAAACTGGTAGGAGAAATTGAATCGGAGGGAGGCAAAGCTTTGTTTATTCCGGTTGAACTGGGAACACCGGAGAGTGCAGCGGGGGTGATTCAGGACACGCTAGCAAAATTAGGCCGTATTGACGGCATCGTGAATAACGCCGGCCGTAACGACGGCATAGGACTGGAAAAAGGCAAGCCTCAGGCTTTTCGCCAATCGGTAGGGCAGAATCTTTTTCATTACTACGACCTGGTACACTATGCCCTGCCGCAGCTGATTGAGCATAAGGGGGTTATTGTCAATGTCAGTTCTAAGGTAGCGCTGACCGGTCAGGGCGGCACTTCGGGGTATGCCGCCAGCAAGGGTGCTCAGCTGGCACTCACCCGTGAGTGGGCAGCCGAACTATTGCCCCACGGGATCCGCGTCAACGCCATTTTACCCGCTGAAGTCATGACTCCGCTTTATCGAAATTGGCTGGACAATAGCTTTGATGATCCGGGAGCAAAGGAAAGGGAAATCCTTACCAAAATCCCGTTGGGGCATCGCATGACGACTGTCCGTGAAATCGCGGATATGACCTTATTCCTGCTCTCTGACCGTTCCGCCCATACTACCGGGCAGTTTATCATTGTAGACGGCGGCTACGTACACCTGGACCGGTCTTTGACTTAGCGACGAGCGATTAATAAGGAAGGTTTTCTTTCCTTCAATTCTACAACTCCTATGAAAAGATACTGTCTCGCACTTGATCTTATTAATGATCCGGAATACATTGCGGCCTACGAGCGCTATCACGAAAGCGTCTGGCCGGCAATCCTCAACAGTATCCGGGGCGCGGGCATACTCGATATGGAGATCTACCGGACCGGCAACCGCCTGTTCATGATCATGGAAGTGGAAGATGATTTTAGCTTTGAAGCAAAAGCGGAAATGGATGCCACCAACAGCAAAGTGCAGGAATGGGAGGACTTGATGTGGCAATACCAACGGGCCCTTCCCTGGGCCAAACCAGGGGAGAAATGGGTGCTTATGGATCGGATTTTTAAACTCTAACGCGTTTTTCTTCTTTTTGATTTCTCCTTTCTTCTTTACATTAAAATCACCACTTCTCACTGATAAATATCATTTTCAGCACTTGGGGTTTCTATTACTTTAGAGCATCAAAGCCCTAATATATGAATATGCCTAATGCTCCCGCCAGAACTCATTTACTCGATGATTTATGGCGTTTACAGAATCGCGACCGGTACATTTCCGATGCAGCGATATCGGAACTGGCGCATCGTTACGGATTATCCAAAGTGGAAATCGAAGGGGTAGTCTCCTTCTATCATTTCTTCCACCGCCGTCCGGCAGGTCGTTATACGATTTATCTCAATGACAGCATTCTCGCGGAATTCCAGGGGCGTCCCGGGGTGCTTTCAGCTCTGGAGGCCGCCACCGGCGCCAAGGTTGGCACGACCGATCCTTCGGGGCAGTTTGGTCTTTTCAGTACCTCCTGTATAGGGATGAGTGATCTCGAGCCGGCGGCGTTGATCAATTTTCAGCCCTTTACCCGGCTGACGCCGCAAAAGGCCAAGGCCATTATCTGGCAGTTGAAGCGGGGCGAGACGGTAGAATCCCTGGCCGATGAAATCCCGGCCAATATCCGGCATCATCCGCCGGAGGATCGCGCTGTTTTGCTGAGGCCTTTCGCCATGGGCAAAAGCCTTCAGCGCATGGCGGGGCTTTCTTCCGAGGAAGCCTTGCGGGAGGTGGAAGCCTCCGGCCTGCGCGGTATGGGCGGCGCTTTTTTTCCGGTTGGCCGCAAATGGCGGCTGTGCCGTGAGCAACCTGCCCGTCCGAAATACGTAGTTTGCAATGCCGATGAAGGGGAGCCCGGCACTTTCAAAGACCGGCTACTGATGAAGGAGTACCCCGGCCTGATGATCGAAGGGATGATCTTGTCGGGGTATTGCACCGGAGCCGTCTACGGCGTTCTGTACCTTCGGGCCGAATACCGATGGATGCTGCCGGTCATCGAGGCGGCGCTGGAAGAATACCGCGCAGCCGGCTGGCTGGGGAAGAATCTGCCGACAAAAGAACCCTTTGATTTTGATATTCACGTGCAGCTCGGAGCCGGAGCCTACGTTTGTGGCGAAGAAACTGCTCTGCTGCACTCGCTGGAGGGCGAGCGGGGGGAACCTAGTGTGCGAACCTATTTTCCCGTAGAGCGCGGTCTGTTCGGACAACCTACCGTGATCAATAACGTGGAATCTTTCGCTGCTGCAGCCGGCGTACTGGCTTACGGAGCGGATCACTTCCGCAGCCTGGGCACTCCTGATATGCCTGGCACGCGCCTGTTGAGCGTAGCCGGTGATTGCGCCCGTCCGGGTATCTACGAAATCGAATGGGGCGCTACACTCGGCGAACTCCTGGACCGCTGCGGCGCAGAAAATCCACACGCCGTTCAACTCAGCGGCCCTTCCGGTGTACTCATCCGTGCAAGCGACCGGGAGCGGCGATTTGATTTCCACGATCTTCGCTGCGGCGGCGCTCTGACGCTCTACCGCGATGACCGTGACCTGCTGCAGATCCTTCAAAATTACAGCGCTTTCTTCAAGCGGGAGTCCTGCGGGGTCTGTACGCCCTGCCGGGCAGGGAACTATATTTTCCACAGTAAGCTCACCAAGCTGATCAAAGGGCTGGGCGTACCTCAGGATGTGGATGAAATCCACAACTGGAGCCGCATCATGCAACAGACCAGCCGCTGCGGCCTGGGTCGTGCCGCAACCACCGCGCTGATCAGCGCGGTGGAACAGTTCCCCGATTACTTTGATTGTCACTTCGGACTGGCGGGAGATTGTGGAAAACGGGCCTTCGACCTGGAGTCTGCTGTATCTGATTACCGGCAAGCCGTGAAACCTTAAACAAGACGCCATGAAAGATATTCCGATCATTATAAACGGCGAATCTCACAAGGTCAGGGAAGGCGAAAACCTGGTGGATGCCATCCGCGCCTCCGGCATACAGTTGCCCTCCCTGTGTTACTACGAACACATCGAACCGCCGCTGGGCACCTGCCGGGTCTGTACGGTGCTGGTCAATGGAAAACCGACGGCCGCCTGCACGGTTCGCGTGCGGGAAGGTATGGAGGTGCAGACCGAGTCGGAGGAACTGTCGGATGTGCGCAAAGGCATGGTAGAGATGCTTTTTGCCGAAGGCAATCACTTCTGCCCGGCCTGCGAAAAAAGTGGCGACTGCGACTTGCAGGGCATGGGCTACCAGATGGGGGTTCAGATCAGTCGCTTTCCGCACTTCTTTGTTCACCGGTTAATCGATTATCGCCCCGAACGAATGATTATCGAACACAACCGCTGTATCCGCTGCCGTCGCTGTGTAGAGGAGGTACTGACCAAGGAAGGGCAACGAGTCTTTTCCTTTACCAACCGGGGCGACAAAACCAGCGTAGCTATTGATTACGAGCAAGAGGCCAAACTCAGTGAGGAAGAAGCTCTCCGGGCCATGCACATCTGTCCGGTAGGCGCCATCCTGGTGCGCGGCCGCAGCCTGGCCCGCCCCCGCGGCGAACGCAAGTACGATCAGGAGCAGACAGCACTTCCCCAAACGGAAAGTAAAAAAATACCGGCCGGCAAACCGGTGAAGAAAAAGCGGATCGCCACCACCTCCCTGGCCGGCTGCTTCGGCTGTCATATGTCCTTGCTGGATATTGACGACGAGTTGCTCGACCTGATCGACCTGGTCGAGATCAATCGCTCGCCGCTTACCGACATCAAGCGGTTTGACGGAAAATGTGATATAGGCCTGATCGAGGGCGGCTGTTGTAACGACGAAAATGTCGAAGTACTGCGCGCCTTTCGGGAAAACTGCGACGTGCTGGTTGCCGTAGGAGAGTGCGCCATCTGGGGCGGCCTGCCCGCCATGCGCAATTTTATTCCCATCGAGGAGTGCCTGCTGGAGGCCTACGGGCGTATCAACGAACTGGAAGACGGCAAAGTGGTCATCCCCCATCATGAGGAATTACCGGAGCTGCTGGACCGCGTCTATGGATGTAATGAGGTCGTAGGCATCGATTACTATATCCCGGGCTGTCCGCCGGATGCAAGCCACATCTGGAAAGTACTCAAAAACCTGCTTTTCGGGACCAGCTACGCAGTTACTCACGAAGAGTTCAAATACGACTGAGGGGCTCAACGTTAAAAGCAATACCATGAAACAAAAAATCACCATAGATCCGGTCACCCGGGTTGAAGGACACGGAAAAGTTACCGTTCATCTCGACGAGGAAGGGCATGTATCTGACGCCCGGTTTCATATTGTAGAGTTCCGAGGGTTTGAACGTTTTATCCAGGGGCATCCCTACTGGGAAGTGCCCGGGCTGGTTCAGCGCCTGTGTGGCATCTGTCCGGTGAGTCACCATTTGGCTGCTGCCAAAGCCGTCGATCAACTTCACGGCCTGGACCCGGGCGATCTGTCCCCGACGGCTAATAAGCTTCGCCGGCTGCTGCACTACGGACAAATTTTTCAGTCACACGCGCTTCATTTTTTCTATCTGGCTTCTCCCGATCTCCTGTTCGGAGCGGATGCGCCGGCCGCCCAGCGCAATGTGGTAGCGGTAGCCCGGGCGAATAAAGACCTGGCCAAACGCGGTATACTCATGCGACAGTTCGGTCAGGAAATCATCAAAGCTATCGCGGGGAAGCGAATTCACGGTATCGCCGCTGTTCCAGGCGGCAATTACAAGACCTTTACGGCGCAGGAACGCGACCGTTTTCTCGGCGCTGCCGATCTGCCCTCCATCGATCAGATGGTGGAGTGGACCCTGGGCGTAGTCGATTTCATCAAACAATACCATGAATCAAACCGGGAATGGCTGGACACTTTTGCTGCTTATCCATCCGGACACCTTGGGCTGGTAGGGGAAAACGGGGCGCTCGAACTGTACGACGGGCTGCTACGCGCCATAGGGCCTGCAGGAGAACGCACCCTCGATGACGTCTCCCCTTACGGTTATGATGACTATTTTGGAGAAGATGTGGTGGATTGGTCGTACCTGAAATTTCCCTATCTGCGACATCTGGGCAAGGATACCGGCTGGAACCGTGTGGGGCCGCTGGCGCGCATCAATATCTGTGATCACATTTCTACCCCGCTGGCTGAATCCGCCCGCCAGGCCTTTTTCGAATTTGCCGGTCAAAAGCCCGTACAGCGAACCATGTACTATCACTGGGCCCGCTTGATCGAAATGCTGCATTGTGCCGAACTCGTCCGCGACCTGCTCCATGATCCTGAAATTCTCAGCGATGACCTGGTGCGGGAAGGCCGGCGCCGGCCCGAAGGTATCGGTGTGGTTGAAGCGCCCCGGGGCACCCTCATTCACCACTACCGCGCCGATGAGCGCGGCCAGGTGACCTGGTGCAACCTCATTGTGTCCACCACACATAATAATGAAGCCATGAACCGCGCAGTGCGGGAAGTGGCCCGGGAGACGCTGGACAGCCAGCCCGAAATCACGGAACCCATGCTCAATCATATCGAAACGGCCATCCGCGCCTACGATCCTTGCTTGAGCTGTGCTACCCATGCCATCGGGCACATGCCCTTACGCGTGACCCTTTTCGATCATCGCGGTCAGGTCATACAGGAAAGACTAAAAGATGAGCTACACACTTGATTGCCTCAATCAACCCGGAGTGCTGCTATTGGCCATCGGTAACGACGGCCGGCAGGACGACGGATTGGGCTGGGCATTTGCCCGGGAAGCTGAGCAGATGCCCTTCCCGGGCGAGATCCACTACCGTTATCAGTTACAGGTTGAAGATGCCGCCTTGATCGCCGGCGCAACGGCAGTGCTTTTTGTCGATGCTTCCAGGGAGCGACTAGCCAGCGGTTTTTCACTGAAACCTTGTCATCCCGAAAGTAGTTTCAGTTTTACTACTCATTCCGTTGCTCCGTCCGCCGTGCTGGCAGTAAGCCGGGAACTGTACGGCGCCTGTCCGCCGGCTTTTCTCCTGGGGATCAAAGGAGCAGAATGGGAATTACAGCGCGGATTGTCTTCTACTGCCAGGAAGTATCTTGATAAAGCACTGCAGTGGTACCGGGGCCAGGTGCTTAAACTCAATGATGCGTGAACCGGTTTGCACTAAGTACAAGGAACGAAGTTTTGACGACCGGATACTCCTCTTTGGGAAGGTCTGGCGTCTGATATCTGGTTTCTGACGTCTTTTTGATCCGACAAGATTAAATTCCCTGCACTTAGTGCCGAAGCCACTAGCGTTTCCGCAAAGTGAACTTTATCAGGAATTCACTTGTAATTACAAATCAAAGGTCATATCTTTGCCTTCCGATTTGAAAAGGACCCATAGTACAAGGGATAGTATGTAGGTTTCCGGAACCTAAGATCCAGGTTCGAATCCTGGTGGGTCCACAGCGAAAATCTCAGTATTATTGTTAAAAAATGCTGAAAATGTAAAACGAGGGCGCCTTACGCGAACTAAAAATTGATCTACGGCGTTTACTTGTTATTAAAGATAATTAAGATTGTTTTCATTTGGTTTTTTGGGGTTATGAGGATTCCGCACTTGCGGAATCCTCTATTTTTTTTGGAACGGATTTAAAGTTTAAGCGTACTCTTGCATGCCAAAAGAAGTTGTGCTTTGCAACTTGAGCAACAACGCTATTATTTTCTCCAATAAAAAAGCGATTGTTCAATAACGGTATTGCACTGTTCTGAACAATCGCTTTTCTTTACCCCGGACTTCAACGTTTTCTTATTACTGTTCTGCCCCGAGTGCTTCTTTCAGCGAGATGCGCTGACCGTCCCGGTAGGGGACGATCCAGGCACCTTCGACACCCATTTTCCGGAGGTAATCCATTAGTTGTTTGGCGGTATTGAAATCGCGGAACTGTCCCACCATTACTTTTTGCATACCTTCTGTTTCTTCCACTTTCATGTTTTCAGCACTAGTGAGCTCTTCCGGCAGGGGTTTTTTTTCGAAGGCGCCGATCTGTATGCGGTATACGGTGCCGCTCATATCCATTTCAGGTTGAGATACCGTCATTCCTTTATCGGTCATCTGATCCTGTTGTTCCTGGAGCTGGCGGATGGTAGATTGGGCCATCATCAGATCCTGGTTCAGTTCCGTATTGGCGGATTCCAGTTGATTCACCTGCTCTTCCAACAGGTTGTTTTCGGCTTTAAATTCCTCCACTTGCTCCTCAAGCTGATTGTTTTCGTTCAACAGTTCTTCTCTTTCTTCCGTAAGCCTGGCCAGTGCCTCCGGGTTGCGCTTGTAGCGCTTGGCAAGCTTTTTCCACTTCTTTCGCTCTTCCTTGGTCATATCAGTTTCCTGGGCATGGATTTGCCCGGCGAATAAAATCACTGCGGCGAGAAAAAAGACAGATAGCATTCTCATGTCAGATGTATTTGATTAGTTAAGTATATATTTAAACGCAAAAACGGAGGAAATAGTAAGTAAGATAGGTTTTTTTCAAAAATGATGCACCCGGCACGTAGGACAAAAATGTACGGGACGGTAGTTGAACAGCGGAAATAAAATTGTTTTATAGTAAGTGAATAAAACAAAAGATTCATGAAATACTTACTCTCATCTCTCGTCTTTTCCCTGTTTTTTCTGGCATCTTGTCAGCAGCAGACTCAGGAGCAAACTACAGAACAGCAAGCCATGACCGAAGCGGAGGAACAAACTACTTCCTCCCGGGAAATGGAGGATGTTAAGGTCTGGAGGCTTCAATCTTACGGCGAACCCGGACAAATGCAGGAGGTCGCTGATGATGTGGAGATCACGCTTACTATGGATCTGAAAAATAATACGGTGACAGGCAAGGCCGTCTGTAATAATTATACGGGAAGATTGGCCAGCATGGATACCGGTATGGGTATCAATGATGTGGTGGCCACTACCGAACCCTGTCCGGAGGAACTTGAACCTATGCAGGATCAATATCTGGATATGCTCAGCCTGGCTGCCGATTATGAAATCTCCGAAGGTAAATTGACGATGACCTTGGAAGACGGTCGGAAGCTGATCTTTAGCAGCTGATTCAGGAGTTTTCAAGTAGGGTTCCTTCCATTTTACTCATCCGGGCCTCCGGGATATGAATTCCCAGGCCAGGCTTTTCCGGAACGCTGATGCGCCCGCCGGGCTGATAATTTATCCCCCCTTCAATGGGATCTTCGGCGAGCATGAGGAAGCTATCCATATCGTAGTGATGAATACTGCGGCGGGCCAGCGCCAGGTGGGCCAGGGCGGTGATGCCCAGCCGCGTTTCGGAAAAGCACCCCACCTGAGAAGGGATGCCGGCGGCCTCCGCCACGGCGACGATGCGCAGCGCATTTCTAATTCCTCCTGACTTGGCTAACTTGATATTGAAAAAATCGCAGGCGCCCAGCTTCGCCAGCCGGAAGGCGTCGTGATGGTCGAATAGCGATTCGTCAGCCATAATAGGGATGAGGCTTTGTTTTCTGAGCAAAGGAAGGGCTTCATACTGCCACTTTGGAATTGGCGCCTCGCAATATTCAATGCCAAAGCCGGCCAATGCCTGCAGCGTACGGGTAGCGGTGGGCAGGTCCCATCCCTGGTTGGCGTCGATCCTCAGCGGAATATCCTTTCCGATCGCCTGCCGCACAGCTTTTATGCGGGCGACATCATCATCGGTTTGAGTGCCCAATTTCACCTTTATAGCCTCGAAACCGGCTTGCTGAAAGCTGCGCGCATCCGCGGCCATCTTTTCCGGCGCGCCGATGCTGACGGTCATATCCGTGCGCAGGGGCCGGTCGTTATTTCCCCCCAGAAAAGCGTATAACGGCAGCCCGGCGTACCGCGCCGCCAGATCGTACAGGGCCATGTCGAAGGCGCTTTTGATACAGCGATTGCCGTATATATGGCGGTCGAGCCGGTCGAGATTATCTTCCAGCGCTACCGGATCACGCTCCAACAGCAAGCGTCCCAGTTCCCGGCCTACCGCGTAGGCGCCGTCCTGGCTCTCTCCGGTAATTGTCCGGTAAGGGCTGCATTCTCCGTAGCCGGTCTGCCCATCGGCAGTGTGGATCAGCACCAGTATATTCTCAGCGTGCGTTATCGTTTCCAGTGATATGACAAACGGTTCTTTCAATGGAACGCGAAGGCGGTACAGTCCGACGCGGGTGATTACTCTCTGTGCCATGAATATTTCGTTAAAGGGTTATCAAAAATTATTTTTTCCCATAAGGGGAAGGCGCTTTTCAGCAAGGGCCCCAATTTTAACAAAAATTTAGGAGGCTTTTACTGTTTTTTGACGTTTGTGACCACAAGGGAAGTCAAGCTGCCATTGGGAGTAGCGCCTAATTTTAGTAGTTTTGCAGATCATAGCATAAAAGAAGTGTATGTCGGTCGAAGTAGAAAATTTGACGAAGCTATACGACGAGCAGCGCGCTGTCGACGAAGTTACCTTCGGGGCCCGGCGTGGGGAAGTGCTTGGCTTCCTGGGCCCCAACGGTGCGGGAAAGACGACGACCATGAAAATGATTACCTGCTTCATTCCTCCCAGCAGCGGGAGGGCTTCGGTCTGCGGATACGACGTTGAGGAAGACCCGATGGCAGTGCGGCGCTGTATCGGCTATCTGCCGGAGCACAATCCGCTTTATCCCGATATGTACGTCAAGGAGTATCTCACTTTCGTAGCGGGATTGCACAAGGTGAGCCGGGTTAAGGAGCGCGTGGCGCAGATGATTGAACAAACCGGTCTGGAACGCGAACAGCACAAGCTGATCGGCGCCCTGTCAAAGGGATACCGTCAGCGGGTAGGGCTGGCACAGGCCCTGCTGCATGACCCCGCCGTACTGATCCTGGACGAACCTACCTCCGGGCTGGATCCCAACCAGCTGGTGGAAATTCGCCGGCTGATAAAAAACCTGGGGGAAGAAAAGACCGTTATTTTTTCAACGCACATTATGCAGGAAGTACAGGCTATCTGTGACCGGGTGCTGATCATCAACCGGGGGCGCATTGTAGCGGATGATCCCATTACAACGCTACAAAACCGGATTGCGGGTGAGGCCGTTGTTACGGTGGAATTTCAGGAAGAGGTGTCAAAGCAGGAACTCGGCCAACTGCCGCACGTGCAGCAGGTTCGGAAGCTGGACCGGCGTCGCTGGCAATTGATCACCCCCCGGGAACACGACATCCGGCCACAGATATTTCGCTTTGCCGTCGACCGGCAGCTCACCCTGTTGGAAATGCATAAGGAAACGTTTACCGTGGAAGATGTGTTCCAACAGCTGACCCGGACAGATGCTGTTTCAGCCTGAGCAAGATCATTTGAAACCACACCTACTAAATATAGTATAGTTTGAAATATGCAGCACTACTACTCGCGTTTATCTGGAGCAGTCTTCTGCCGGCTCAAAAGCAGGAACGGCTGACGCCTCGCTTTATCTTTTCCAGCGGCATTTACCTGTCACTGGAATCGGTGCAGCAAAACCGCCCCGACCTGCAGTGGCCTGACGTGGAGGCCATCCTGGCAAGTAACCCGGAAAAAGGGCTGGCCCGGCTGGCAGCATTGCGCCGGAAGGACAACGGCAGTGTCGTTCCTCCCGAAACAGTGTATGCCCTGGCCCGCGACAGCATGCTATATGTACACATTGAAGTGGACTCTCTGGAAAAAGAGGTGCAGTTGTTCGGCGGCCTGCTCATCCAGGGAAAATACAGCCTGTACCGCTTCGAACGGCAGGAAATGCGCATGGTGACCATCAACGCTTACAACCCGCTGACCGGAAAACCTTTTCGCAGCGGACAGGTGCCGCGTAAGCAAACTGTGGAGATCTGGATGCTTTACGATATCGTATCCGGCGCTGTCGCGGAACTTACGCGGAACAATGTTTTTGAATGGGTCGCCGATGATCCGGAGTTGCTTCAGCAACTACAGTCCACTCCCACGGAGGATATAGACTGGGGGCGCGTCCTGCAAACTTACAATAGACGCAATCCGGTCTACGTTGGAGAGACCGGCGAGTAGAGCCAAACACATAATAACAGTTTAAAAAAGAGGCAACGGTGCTAAGTATATTCACAAAGGAAATCAATACCTTTTTCAGCTCGCTGATCGGATACATCGTCATTGGGGTGTTCCTGATTATTCTGGGCATGGTGCTTTTCGTTTTTCCCGATACCAGCCTGCTGGAGTACAATTTCGCTACGCTGGATCAGTTTTTCGACATCGCTCCACAGATCTTCATGTTGTTGATTCCAGCTATCACCATGCGTTCCCTGGCCGAGGAAAAGCAAAACGGCACTTTAGAATTGCTGGTCACAAAACCTGTATCAGACCTGAATATCGTCATGGGAAAATACTGGGCGGCGCTGCTGCTGCTGGTCTTCGCCCTGCTGCCAACCCTTTTATACTATTACACTCTTTATCAGCTGGGCTCTCCTAAGGGCAACCTGGATTCCGGAGCCATACTGGGTTCCTACATTGGCCTGGTTTTCCTTGCCGGTTCCTTTGTTGCCATCGGCCTGTTCGCCTCCTCGCTGACCAACAATCAGATCGTGGCTTTCATCCTGGCTGCTTTCCTGAGTTTTCTGTTGTACTACGGCTTTTTCTATATCAGCAAACTGCCGGTCTTTGTGGGAACGCTGGACGATACCGTGCAGATGATCGGTATGGAGCACCACTACAATTCTATCAGCCGGGGCTTGCTGGATACCCGGGACCTGATCTATTTTCTCTCCTTGATCGGCTTGTTCGTCATGATGACGCTGGTTTCGCTGGATCGAAGAAAATGGTGAGTAGAATCAAAACTGACTATGACGAAAAAGAAACAAAATAAAAAAACACAATCGCTGCTGCAGCTGGGGCTTTTCGCAGGCGTGGTGATTTTCATCAATATTTTGGCGAATGCGCGCTTTGGGGACCAACCCCTTTACACCTATTGGGATATGACCGAGGAGAAGCGCTACACGCTGACCGATCCGACGCTTGAGCTGCTGCAGGACCTGGACGACGTGGTCACGGTTAGGGTTTTGCTGGAGGGCGCATTCCCCGCCGGCTTTAAACGGCTGCAAACCAATGTACAGGATATACTCGATGATTTCCGTTCGGAGTCGGGCTATATCGAATATGAATTCGTAGATCCGAGAGCGGGTAATCCCGAAGAGGTGAATGCCCTGGCTCAGCAACTCGAGGAGCAAGGCATCCGTCCCATTACCCTGACTGTGCGCTCCAGCGGCGAGCAATCACAAAAGCTGATCTATCCCTACGCCATTTTTTATTATAAGGGACGTAGCCTGCCGGTCAACTTTTTGGAAAATGAAGTGCCCGGCATGCCGCAGGAAGTGGTGCTGAACAACTCGATCAGCCTGCTGGAATACAAATTCGCCAATGCTATCCAGAAACTGCGAAATCCGAAGAAGCCCCCGATTGTATTTACGAGTGGGCACGGGGAGCTGATTCCGCTGGAAACCGCCGACCTGGAGCGTACCCTGCGCGCTTTTTACGATACGGGCCGCCTGCACCTCGATAGCGTGGTCACCCTGAGTCAGGATATCGCAGTCCTGGTTGTCGCCAAACCTACGCGGCCCTTTTCCGAGAAAGACAAGTTCAAAATCGACCAGTACATTATGAACGGCGGAAAAGTGTTGTGGCTACTGGATGCTTTGCGGGTCGATCTCGACAGCTTGCGCCGCCCCGAAGGATACGTTCCGGTGGAATACGACCTCAATATCGATGATCTGCTTTTTCGTTACGGCATTCGCATTCAGCCCAACCTGGTACTCGATCTGCAGAGTACCCGCATCCCGTTGGCTTCCGGCATGATGGGCAATGCCCCGCAGTTTGATTATAAAAAATATCCCTATCACCCCGTGGTGACAGCGGCCTCGGAACATCCTGTCGTCAAAGGACTGGGTCCGGTCAATCTATTTTATCCCAGCTCGCTGGATATGGCGGTGCGCACCAAAACCAAGGTCCGGAAAACGCCCTTGTTGAGCTCCTCGGAACGCAGTATGCTGCAGTATCCCCCCCTGCGAATGGATTTCGAATTCCTGCGCTACGAGCTCGATCCGGCGCGCTTTGACGAGGGGCGTCAACCCGTCGCTATGTTGCTGGAGGGGACTTTTCCTTCGATGTACGAAAACCGGGTTACCGAAGGCATGTTGGCCGGTCTGCAGCAACTCGATCTGGAATTCAAAGCAGAGAGCGTAGACAATCGCATGATCGTCGTCGCTGACGGCGATGTGGCCCGCAATAACGTCAACTGGGAGAAACAGTCTTTCAGCCCACTCGGCTTTAATGAATTCGAACGCTATCGCTTCGCGAATAAAGATTTTATCATTAACGCCCTGGAATACCTGATCGATGACCGCGGCATCATCGAGGCCCGCGGTAAAGAAGTTAAACTGCGCCTCCTGGATCAGGCGCAGGCCCGTGCCGAAACCACGAAATGGCGACTGATCAATATCCTGGCGCCTTTGTTTTTTCTGGCTTTGTTCGGAATCGGATACAACTATATCCGTCGACGGCGGTATGCGAAGTAGGGAAAGCGGGAGCGGATTGAAGGGGTAAAAAATCACCCGCTCCAGGGCTGTGGCTGAAAAGTATTGAAAGTAAAAAAGAAGTGCAATGAATCGTACGGTAATCTTACTTTTATTGTTTCTGGGACTGGGTGGGCTGTCGGGCTGGTATTTGCTGACCCGGGAGGATGAACAGCGCACCCTGACGGGATGGGATCGCGAATTTGCGGTGGAGAATACCGCTGATATTCACAAGATCTTCATTGTCGACCGCAAAGGGAACCGCACTACGCTGGAGCGCCGTACAGACTACTGGCTTTACAACGATAAATGGAAAGCCCGGCCAAACGCGATAGAAAATCTGCTCGATGCTGTCGGTCGCCTGGAAATGAAGTATAAGCCGTCACAGGCTATGGTGGAGCACATGATTGTGGATCTCGCTACAAACGGGATAAAAGTAGAGTTGTACGATGCGCAAGAATCGCTATTGAAAGCTTATTATATAGGTGGTAGCACGGTGGATGAGCGAGGGACTTTCATCATTCGCAAGGGCGCGGAGCAACCCTACGTCGGGCATCTTCCGGGATGGTCGGGTAACCTGCGTTATCGCTTCAACTTGAACGGGGAGGACTGGCGTGACAGAACGGTCTTCAGCTACCAGCCGGAGCAAATCGAGTTGGTGACCATCGAATATCCTAAGCAAAAGAGTAAATCTTTCCGCTTGAGACGAAGGGGAGAAGGCTTTGAAGTCACTCCTTTCTATGATATTACTCCGGCCAAATTAGAGCCTACTTCTCAGGGTATGGTAGAGGTTTTCTTGTCAGGCTTCGAGTCCTTGGGCGCCGAAGCCTTTGAAAACAAAAACCCCCGGCGCGATTCGGTGATCCAACAGTTGCCTTTCAGTATCATCAGCGTTACCAACCGCCAGGGCGAAACACTCAGCGCAAGTTTATTTCCCCTTTATCCTCAACGGGCACTCGATCCCGAAACAGGTAAGGTAGTGGGCCCCGATCAGGTGGAGCGCTACTTTGCAGCGCTCAGCACCGGGGATTTCATGCTCATTCAGCACCGGGTGTTTAAAAAAGTACTATGGGCCTATGATTTTTTCTTCAAAGAGGAGATCTTACAATAAAACCGGGTGCTATGTCCGTTCCCTCTTATTTCCGCCGCAGTCTGCTCCTGTTTAGCATTCTTCTTTCCACCGCCTTCATCGTTGAAGCCCCTGACTGGGGCTTTTACGCACACCGCCGGATCAACCGCCTGGCAGTTTTTACCCTTCCGCCGGAAATGACCGGTTTTTATAAAAAGCACCTGGAATATATTACCGAACACGCGGTTGATCCCGACAAGCGGCGCTACGCCACCCGGCATGAAGCACCCCGGCACTTTATTGATATTGATCATTGGGGAACCTATCCCTTCGCACAGGTACCCCGGCGCTGGACCGACGCCCTCGTCCGCTACGCCAACCTGGAAGTGATCGACAGCCATGGCGATACGCTCACGCTGATCGATAGTTCGGCAATCCGGGTGGTGGAAGAACAGCTCGTATTTACCGGTAAGGAAGCCGCTGTCCTGCAGGAAAGCGGATTAAGTATGACGCAATACCGCCGCTTTTTTCAGGAACAAATCCTACCGCAGTACTATGAAGAGGAATGGATAGTAGAATGCGACAGTCTGGTAGCGATGCTTGGCAAGCCGCTCGGTTGCAGGGAAGTCATCGTTACCGATCACTTTTCGGAATACGGCATTTTACCTTATCATCTGTTGCGCATGCAGCGGAACCTGACGGAAGCTTTCCGGCAAGGTAGTGTCGCCCGTATTTTGCGGTTATCGGCCGAGATGGGGCACTATATCGGCGATGCGCACGTACCGTTGCACACCACCGAGAACTACAACGGCCAGCTCACTGATCAGGTCGGTATTCACGCTTTTTGGGAGAGCCGCATTCCCGAACTTTTTGCCGATGAGCAATATGATTTCTTTGTCGGCAAAGCCCAATACATCGAATCCCCCAGGGATTATTACTGGGAAGTCGTGCTGGCCAGTCACCAGTTGGTCGATGAGGTGTTGAGCATAGAGAAGGAGTTGAGCCGGACTTTTCCGAAGGACAAACAGTATTGCTTTGAAGAACGCCTGGGACGCACGATCCGGACCGAGTGTACCGAATATGCCCAGGCCTATCAGGAGCGACTGAACGGACAGGTAGAGCAACGGATGCGCGATGCTATACTGGCTATCGGGTGCTCCTGGTTTACTGCCTGGGTTGACGCCGGGCAGCCCGACCTGCGCCAGCTCGGCAACCCGGGCGCGGCCCCGGAGGAGCAACAGGCCTTGCAGGAACTGGAGCGCTCCTTCCTTCAGGGAGAACTCAAGGGCAGGGAGCACTGAGCAGTGGGGCGAAGGCTCAGCTTGGCAGAATCGGGCGGAGCAATACTCCGTGAAGTCATACTGTATTGCCGCGGTCCTGTATGAGCGCCACTTTGAAGGCCGGCGCTTCCTCGTAAACTCCAAGAATTCCGGGCTGGCAATATCCGTCGAAATAATTACCTTTGACCGAATGAATACAATGGGTTCAAAGATCGTACTGGCCTTGAAAGGCATGGCCATGGGCATAGCGGAAGTCATTCCCGGCGTTTCCGGGGGAACAATAGCCTTTATAACCGGTATCTACGAGCGCTTGATCCATGCGATCAAGACCATCCTGGGACCGGGAATACTGCGTGCTTTCCGCGAAGGCGGCCTGAAAGGCGTCTGGCAACAAGGCGATGGTACTTTTTTACTGACACTTTTCGTTGGAATGGGCGCCGGGGTGATTGCCGGGGTGTTCGGCGTTTCCTTACTACTGGAGCGTTATCCGGTACTGTTGTGGGCTTTCTTCTTCGGGCTGATTATCGCCTCGGCCATCTACATTGGCCGGCAGGTGGAGCGCTGGGATTTCGGAGCGGTGACCGCACTCGTACTGGGTACCTTTCTGGCTTATTACATCACCGTTGCCACCCCCGCTCAGGGCAGTGCCGCCCTGTGGATGGTTTTTCTGGCCGGAATGATTGCCATTTCCGCATTGATTCTGCCAGGTATCTCGGGTAGCTTTATGCTGTTGCTGATGGGCATGTATACGCTGATCATTCCCTCTTTGAAAAGCGTGCTCGAAACCCTGGATACGAATAGCCTGATCATCGTCATTACTTTCGCCGCCGGCTGTCTGCTCGGTCTGGCCACCTTTGCGAGGTTGCTTTCCTGGACTTTTCGGAACTATCGCAATTTGACGCTGTCGGTGCTGACGGGGTTCATGATTGGATCTTTGAATAAGATATGGCCCTGGCGCAATGTCATCGAAACCAGAATCAACAGCCGGGGAGAGGAGGTGCCTTTCATTGAACGCAGCGTATTACCCGGGCAATTCGAAGGCGATCCGATGATTACCGGGGTGATCATTCTAATCATCATCGGGTTCGCCTCGGTATTTATCATAGAACGTGTTGGTACGGTAGAAGAAGGAGAAGAACTGGAAGAACTGGAAGAACTGGGAGAGATGGATAAATGAGAAATAAGAAATAAGAAATTTTACCCGACCAAGCGAAGCCTGGGCGCGAAGAAATAGGAAATACTTTGGAAAAACACATCGCACGTCTTTACGGTTTGATCGGATATCCGCTTTCACACTCCTTCTCAAAGCGGTATTTCACTGAAAAGTTTGAACGGGAAGGCTTATCGGACCGCCGGTATGAGTTATTTCCCCTTCCGGCCATTGATAAATTGCCGGAACTAATAAAGCGCTTTCCAGAACTCCGGGGGCTCAATGTAACCATTCCCTATAAGGAAGCCGTGCTTCCCTTACTGGATGAAGTGCAGGGGGAAGCTGCCGCCATCGGCGCCGTCAATACCATTGCTGTTCGCAAGGAGGCGCTCATTGGGTACAATACCGATGTATACGGGTTTGAAACTTCCCTGCGCCGGTTTCTGGAGGAGAACGGAGCCCGTCCCGGCGCTGCCCTTATGCTCGGAACAGGGGGGGCGGCCAAAGCGGTAGCTTATGTGCTCGGAAACCTGTCCATACCTTTTCTGCGGGTATCCCGCAACCCGGAGCGGGGCGACTTAACTTATGAAGAGATCGATCAGGGACTAATGGATCGCCACCAGTTGATCATCAATACTACTCCATTGGGGATGGCTCCCGGAATTGAAACATTCCCTATATTGCCATATGAATATTTGACAAGCGGCCATTTGCTGTACGATCTGGTTTATAACCCCGAGCGTACGGCCTTTCTGCGCAAAGGCGCCCGGCGGGGCTGTCCGGTGAAAAACGGTCTGGAAATGCTCTATCTTCAGGCGGAGCGATCCTGGACTATTTGGAATTCAGCCTGATTTTTTTGAATTTAGGGACTGATTTAATAGAAATAAAAAATTACTTCAATACCCAAAAACGGCAATTTTCTTTTCGCCGAGATAGGTGTTCAAAAGCAGAGCGGGAGAAAAGAAAAGAAAAACGAATAATACATGGAAAATTCAGGAAAATCTATCGGTGAGGGAAGAGAGCATAGTCATGCAGTAAATGCCGCTTCTGGCAGAGAGGAGGACCCCGTGGTTGATTTTTCAAACACGGAAGTAGCCTTTTCCCACAAATCAGACAAGGAACTCAAAAAGGCAGCCTGGCTTTTTGGCCTGATGAACAAGCACTGGCTCGTCGGTATCGGCTCTAAACTAGGAGTAGCCGCTATTCGTATGCACCTGCCCTTTATCGAAAGCATTGTGAAAAACACCATTTACGAGCAATTTTGTGGAGGAACTACGCTTCTTGAATCCCGCGATACGATGGCCCGCTTATATGCCGCTAACGTGTATACCATTCTGGATTACGGTGCGGAAGGGAAAGAAAAGGAGGAGGATTTCAACTACACGATGAATGAAACGATTCGCGCGTTGGAATTTGCCGCCAACCATAAAAGTGTACGGATGGTCAGCACCAAAGTTACGGGAATGGCCCGTAATGAGCTGCTCCGGACCGTTCAGGAGAACCCCGGAGCATTGAACAGGCAACAGGAAGCCGAGTATCAGAATATACGAAAGCGATTGGACAGCATCTGTCACGTGGCTAAACAAAAGGGCGTATCGATCTCTTTTGATGCTGAAGAAAGCTGGATGCAGGGAGCTATCGATACACTGGTCGTCCAGATGATGGAGCGTTACAACACGGAGCAGCCCGTCGTTTACAACACTTATCAGCTCTACCGGGAAGGACAGCTCGACCTGTTGAAACAGACCCACCGGGCAGCGCGGGAAAAAGGATATATTGCTGCTGCCAAACTGGTACGCGGCGCCTACATGGAGAAGGAAAGAGAACGCGCCGAAGAGATGGGCTATCCCTCACCGATCCTTCCGGATAAGTCCGCTGTTGATGCCAGCTATAACGAGGCGGTTCGGTACTGCGTAGATAATTACGAAACGCTGGCTTTGGTCAATGCTTCGCACAACGCGCAGAGCAATTTGCTGCAGGCGGAAATAATTGACCAAAAAAATATTCCCAAGGATCACCCGCACCTGATGTTTTGCCAACTCTACGGAATGAGTGATAACCTGACCTTCAATCTGGCCAAGGAAGGGTACCTGTCCGCTAAGTATTTACCTTACGGACCGGTCGTCGAAGTAGTGCCTTACCTGATCCGAAGAGCTCAGGAGAATAGTTCCGTAACCGGGGATATGAGCCGTGAGCACCAATTGGTGCTTCAGGAAATGAAGCGAAGAAGCCTGGAACACTAATCTTGACAGGCTACCTCCAGTATGCTCTCCCATACAGGTAGTTTTTAACACGGGGTGTTAAAAAATATAAATCATTTTTTTGTATAATTATGATGTTTTTATTGAATTAGGAATTGAAAATCTACGGAAATAAAAAATATAAGTTATTTTTGTTTCAAATTTACAGTGGATCCCCCCTCCACTGTTACCTGTAGCTACACCTTACAGAGTGAGAGTGATGAAACCCTTCTACCCTGCATTCTCAATCTAGATAAAATCTTCATGGACATTTCTTTTTGAGGAATTTTATCCTCAATTTCCAATGAATAAGTTGTACTGGTAAAGGATAACGAGTCTCGGTGCAATGCTAAACTTATTCGAAATGCGGAGTGTAATTAATAGCGGCTTTCTACTAATCTTTTCCTGTATGTTGCCTTGGGGAATTCTCGCTCAGGTGAATACCGACTGCGAGACGGCGATCGTCATCTGCAGCGATGACAGGATCAGTTTCAAGCCTCAGGGCAGAGGAATAGATGATTTTGCCAATCCCAACAATAGTGAAGGGTGTCTTCAGGAACTGGAACGCATCAGTGCCTGGTACTACTTTGAGTTCAGAGCGGATATGCCTCCCAACAGCAGTATTGAATTCTCGATTAAAGCTCTGCAGGGCGGCAACACCGATTTTGACTTTGCGATTTACGGCGCCGACCTGAACTGTGACAGCCTGGGTATGCCCCTTCGCTGTTCATTTTCCGATCCCAATACCTACGGTGTATCCGGCGACACCACCGGTCTTCGCCCCTATACTTTGCGCAGGAACGCCCTGGGGCAGGTGATTGATACCGTCTATCAAACAGAGTTTTCGGAAGGGTTCACTACGGATGCACTGGGACGTCCGGCCGACGGATTTGTGGCCCCCATGGAAGTGCAGCCTACGCAAGGCTTTTACCTGATTCTCGACTTTTTTCAACGCGATATAGACCTTGATACCGTAGACGTGATAGATTTCCAGCTCACCTGGGGCGGCTCGGCGGCTCCTTTTCTCAACTGTATCGCCAATCCCCGCTGTGTGGATGCCTATACCGAGGCAGGCCCGTCTCAGGAGGTTTGCGCCGGAGATCAAGCGCTGCAATTACAGGGCGCTGCATTCAATACCAATGGCGGGGAAACATACATCTGGGAGGGGCCTGGTAATACGACCGCTTTTCTCAGTGATCCCAACGTGCTGGAGCCTCAGGTGAACATCCCGGCCGGGTTTAGCGGGGAAATTTTGTATAAATTACGCGTTGAAGAAGGAAAATGTATAAAGCAAGACTCTGTTCTTCTGAATGTCAAGGCCGGCCCTATACCGGAAATCGATGGGGACACCATCTTCTGTCCCGGAGAAACCGGCGTACTCCGGGTAACCGGTGGATTTGACGATTATCAGTGGTCGGATAACGAAACAGGCGCCACGCGAACGGTGAGCGATCCTGGCGAATACCGGGTCAGTGTAAGTGACGGCAGCGGATGTCCGGGGATAGGGTTGGTCACCGTTGAAAACCATCCTATTCCGCAGCCTATTATTACAGGAGAGCGCGGCTTTTGCCCCGGAGGAGAAACCACCCTTTCCGTAGGACCCTCTTTTCAAAGCTTCCGCTGGTCGAATGGGGATACCGACCGCAGTATTCTGGTAAATACAACCGGACAATACAAAGTAACCGTTACCACGGCGGAGGGCTGTGAAGCCGTGGACTCTTTTTCCGTTATAGAGTATCCCGAACCTTCTCCCCCCATTTTCGGACCCACTTATCTCTGCGAAAGGACTACTATCGAGCTGGATGCGGGCAACTATCTGAACTACGAATGGTCGGGCGGACAGTCCTCACGCAGTATCGAGGTCGATGCGCCCGGTACTTATTCGGTGACGGTTACTGACGAGAATCAGTGCGTCGGCGCGGGATCGAAAAATATTTCCGTTCGCTCTAATCCACTTCCCACCATCGGTGGCGAGGATCTGATTTGTAGTGGCGCCGGCACTACCCTCAATGCCGGTCTGGGCTTTCAGGGGTACCTTTGGTCAACGGGCGATTCTTCCCGCCTTTTGCCGGTTCGTTCTCCGGGAGTCTATACCGTTACGGTAACAGATGCCTTCGGTTGCTCGGGATCGGATAATTTCACATTGGACACCATCGCGTCACCCAGACCGCAGTTGATGGGGGATTCCACTCTTTGCCGGGGGGACTCCATCTTCCTCGATGTCGGCACCGGCTATGCCTCCTACCGCTGGTCCACCGGTGCTTCCAGCCAGGCTATTAAGGTCAAAACGGGCGGTCCTTACAGCATAACCGTAACCAATGCTGCGGGCTGCGCCGGATCAACAGCGCTGAATGTGCAGGCTTTTGACAAGCGCCCGCCTGAATTGGCTGACCGTTATGCCTTATGTGCCGGGGAGCGCCTGACGCTTGACGCGGGAACAGGATTCCAGAATTATCGCTGGTCTTCCGGCGAAACAAGTCAGGAACTAACCGTTGACCAGGGAGGAGGCTATGAGGTGACCGTCACCGATGAAAACGGCTGCGTTTCGGCGCGGGAGGCCTTCGTGGAGGAATTTACCATTGTAGAACCAGTTATTCGAGGACAAGAGGAGTTCTGCAGTGGGCAGCGTCTTTCGCTCTTCGTTGAAGGCCCTTATGTCTCCTATTCCTGGTCTACAGGCGATATCCTTTCCAATATCAGTATAGCCGAGGGGGGCTCCTACCGGGTCAGCGTAACCGATGCGAACGGCTGCAGCACCAGTAAAGAAAGAAGTATCCTGGAAAAACCTTCTCCCATCATTGATATAGAGGGCGATACGCTTTTTTGCGAAGGAGAAAGCACTACGCTTTCGGTAGATCCCGCTTATTCCGGATATACCTGGACCAATGGCAGCACCAGTCCGGAGATTACCGTTTCCGATCCCGGGTTTTACGGAATAGTGGTGCGCGCCGGCAATGGTTGTACGACGAGTGATGAGGTAAGAGTAAGCCAGTCACCAGCTCCCCGGACGGCGCTGAACCCCGAAGCCTTTTACTGCCCGGAGCAAAGTGTAAGGCTGGATGCAGGCCCGGGCTACGGCTCTTATCAATGGTCGGATAGCTCGGCTGAACAAACGCTGGAGGTGAGTGAGCCGGGCATATATCAGGTGACCGTGACCAACCAGGTCGGCTGTACAGGTTCCGCTCAAACGATCGTCTATCAGTTGCCGGGGCCGCGACCGGCAATCGAAACCGAACAAAGTTACTGTGAAGGGACTACGGCCGTCTTACGGGCCGATTCCAATTTTGTGTCTTTTCAATGGTCAACCGGTGATACTTCTTATGCCGTCGAAGTGGCGGAACCTGGGGCCTATGAGGTTACAGTGGTCGACAGCGATGGTTGTGAAGCCGGCAAAACTATTTTTCTGGAGGAACTGGCGGCGCCGGATTTTGAAGTGCTGGGAGACCGGTATTTTTGCGAAGGAGCGTCAACTTCGCTGGATATAGAAGGCATTTTTGAAGCTTATAGCTGGTCCACAGGGTCGGGAAGCCGAAGCATTCAGGTGGATTCAGCAGGGACCTACGCAGTAAGCATCACTAATATGGACGGGTGCCAGACCTCTGCGAATGTGGCGGTTAAAGAGGTTCCAAAGCCCTTGGCTGATGCGGGAGATCCCGGTCGGCTGGATTGCCGTATTCCCTTGATCCGGATCGGGGGCGCAGGCAGCACCCTCGGAGCACGGTACGATTATCAATGGAATGGTCCTGGAATCAATGAGACTAACCAGGGAGGTATTACCCCCGCGGTGTCTGCCGGAGGTGACTATTTCCTGCAAGTGGTGGATACGGTATACGGCTGTCTTTCACAGCCGGATACCGTATTCGTCGAAGATTTGCGGTTTACCCCCCGGGCCGTTATTCAACCGGTGGGTCAGCTTACCTGTAGCAATCCTTCAATTACCATCGATGCTTCCCGTTCGGAACGCCGTCCGGCATTTGTCTATTCCTGGGAGGATGCTGAAAACCAGGCCCTGAACCCAACGGATCCGCTACGACTTGAGGTGGAAACACCTGGATTGTACTACTTCAGTATTGAGGACACGCTGACCGGATGCGGAATCAGCGAACAGGTGCTTATTGGCGCCGATCAGGCAGCGCCCGTTGTCAGCGCGGGGCCGGAACGCCAGCTGGATTGCGAAAATGAGAAAGTACGGCTCGATGCCGCCGCTACCCTTACCGGTCCGGATATCGTGCTTACCTGGGTGAATTCAGCCGGAGATACGCTGAGGACAAACAGCCCGCTGGCGCCGGTAATCGACGAGGCAGGGACTTATATATTGCATGCCCGCAATGAGCGAAATGGCTGCCTGGCCGCCGATACAACACAGGTTCGTCTCGATCTTGAAACCCCGGTTGCGCGGGCAGGGGAAGACCAGCAACTGGAATGCGACTTCCCGGAAGTCATACTCGATGCCTCGGCTTCCTCTGCCGGGCCCTCGATCCGGTACGAGTGGTTTTCTGCACAGGATACTGGGTTTATGAGTTCTTCGCGTTCGGTAACAGTCGATGAAGCGGGCACCTACTTTTTGCAGATCACCGATACCAATAACGGTTGTACCGCAATTGATACCGTGGAAGTCGCCCGGAATACCAATATTCCTGTCGGCTTACAGGTGACAGCTTCCCCCACGACTTGTTTCGGCGATGAGGACGGGCATATAGAAATCGGGGGAGTGAATGGAGGAGAGGGGCCTTACCTATACAGTTTGAACGACCGGTCTTTCTCCACAGGCCAGCGATTTGAAGGGTTAGCAGCCGGAACGTATACGCTCACCGTGCAGGATGTTAACGGCTGTGAATACCGCAGCGCCGCAGTGGTCGAAAACGGCAATAATCTCCGGCTCGACCTGGGAGAGGACCGGGTTATCAAACTCGGTGATTCTGTCATCCTGCAGGCCCTTGTCAATATCCCGCCGGGTGAAATCGAATCTTTTCAATGGGAAAAGCCCGATACACTGTCGAACGACAGCACTATGGCTATTGTGGTTCGGCCCGTTCTGAAAACGCGCTACAGCGCTATGGTGGTGGATTCCAACGGCTGTACCGCCGTCGATGATGTGATCATTACGGTTCTGAAAAGAGATCAACTCTACATTCCCAATGCCTTCTCGCCCAACGACGATGGCCAAAACGACCGCTTTTATATTTTCTCTGCTAATGAATTAGTGAAGATCAAATACCTGAAAATATTTGAACGCTGGGGATCGCTGGTGTACGAAATAGATAATCCGCGTCCCAACTATCCCAGTGACGGCTGGGATGGTCGTTTTCAGGGCCGGTTTTTAAATCCGGGAGTCTTTGTATACTTCCTGGAAGTCGAATTCCCGGACGGGACTACCGAAATGTTTAAAGGAGATGTAACATTGATTCGCTGACCGGAAAAAGCGGCCGGTCGAACATCCGGTGACTCATACAGTTTTATAAATAGAACAGTTTTTTTGAAAATCAGATATTTATAAGCGATATGGTCATTGTAAGATTAGTATTTATCACAATAGGTGTATTTTTATTTTCACTTTCCCTCCCCGGCCAGGTACCCGTGGAAAACCTGGAGAAGGAAAAATATCCTGCCAATAACCGGGTGGAATCCTTAGAGGCGGCTGCCGTCATTTCGTTTTTTGAAGAAACGAATGTCGGCAACCTGCACGTCTATCCTTCCGCCGATACTTCTGCCTCTTATGACTTCTTCTTCAAAGGGGAAAAACTCCCGGAAGGCGCTATGGGAATCTTCAAAAAAGCATGGCGGGAAAAGCTGCCGGAATCTTACGATGCCTACGCTGTATATGCTATTAAAGGAGAAGGTAAACCCTATTATATCGTCCGTTACGAAGGAGAGGGCCTTCGAAATACGATTGAACTTTTTGAAATGATCGAAGGAGAGATGCAACACAGCCAAACCCTGGCTATGTATCGCTGTGAAGAAGGGGAGTGTGTACAACAGGACACCTGGCTGCTGGATTTAAACGGCGACACTCTTTTTGACATGATCAAAAAAGTTAAAATATGGAGCAGCGACCAGCGCGAACGCGTCATCGGTGAGTACCAGGATGTCATGACACAGCTAGATAACGGACGTTTCGTATCCACCGGTAGTCTGGAGGTGGAATTACGGGATTACCGGATGGAAGAGTTGGAGCAATAGGAAGTTAGCTGTCGTCGGTCGGCAGTTGCTATAGCAGGCTGGGTTCTATCGGAGGCACTAGGCTGCCAGCAACCGGATCAAAAAGACCAGTAGCACAGAAACCACAAGGCCGGCAAAAACCTTTGCCAGGTCGGTGAATATCATCCTGGCGATTTGTTTGCTGATGCGCTTTTCCAGTCTCAGCCGGATGGCGATTTCCCGGCCGGCGAGCAAACCGATGAAAACCCAGGTGGTGCTCATGGGTATCTTACCACCCCAAAGACCGAAATAATCGTACTTGAAAATATATAGAATGATACCGTAGATGAGGTCGACAAAGGTAGCCGACCGGATATCAGCGGTGTTGGTTTTCTGCCGGACAACCTTCTGTACTGCCCCTCCTTTTAGATAGAAGATGTAAGCCAGTAGTCCCAGGATGATGACCAGGGAAATGAAAAAACCAAGAGGGGACAACTCCGTTCCTCCTTTCAGGTATATGTAAATGTTGGCCAGGTCCTGCGTCAACCACTGCGACCACAAAAAACCAGTAGATAACCACTGTGCAACCGTCCATGGAATGAGACGGCTATCTTTCAGTGGGTGTTCGATAAAATACTTTTCGGTAAGCGTGGTGATACCGAGGTAGATCAAGATAGCGGCGCCGAAAGCGACCAAGTACCCCATTATCGATTTTTGGATCATTCCCCCCAGTTGCTGATCGGTATCGAAAACACTGCCCATCATGGAGGTGAGATCAGCAGGAATTTCACTCAATGAGAAAAGCGTCAGGATCATAAAGGTCGTACTCACCGGAATGCCAAACCGGGTGATGGTAAGCAGGACGATAGGCGGCAACAGGTAATACCAGGCGTAACGCTCGGGGAAAACAAATTTATCGAGCCGGCCATAGGCGATGTTGTCCATATTATAACCGTAAATCAGTACACCGGCAAGTACCAGCCCGGCGAAAAGCCATAGGATATACCAGGGAACCCGGTTTTCGTTGGAGGTGAGAAAAGTACCCAGGGTTTGGATAACGTCGTTACCGACTACGGAGTAGGAGGCCAGCGCAAAACCAAGCCACATGACGAGAAAGGTGAGATCCATGATCAGCTTTTCTTTCGTTTGCCTAAAATTAGACAGAAAATCGACAGTCCTTACATTTATCCCTTAACAATCTATCTAAAAATTAGCCAGGACGGCTCCACTTCCACTCGGAACCGTCCTGGCTAAAAACTTCCTCAACGTAGCTTGAATTACAGATTATAAGAAAAGGTCAGACCGATGGTGCGGCCGTTTCTGAAATCCGTCAGGATAAAGTCTTCTCCGCTTAGGGTCTGCAGAATCTCAGTGTCCGGGTTCAACAGGTTGCCGAGGGTGAGCTTTACCGAAATGGGGTCGAAATTTTTCTGAACGGTAAAGTCAAGCTGTGGCCGGGGCTGTTCGAAGAAATCCGGAATCGGGCCCTGCCCGATGGAAGCCAGTCGTTCGCTGAAATAGTTGTAAGACAGGAATGCACTGAAACCGGCATCGGGATTCGTGTAATTCAGGCTCGCGTTGAACAGAATGTCCGACTGTCCGGGGAAGGGACGAGAATCGCCTTTTTCAGGATTGAACAGCGCGATCTGTCCGAGTTCGGAGGTGGGATCGTTGGGGTCGCCGGGGATATCCACCTTTGATCTGATCAGCGAGAGATTGGTGCTGAATTTAAAGTTGGAAAGAAAAGGCGCAATGAAGTCCAGTCTTTTGCGCAGTTCAAATTCGGCGCCGTAGACGATTCCCTGGTCCACGTTGTCGAACGTGCGTTCCGGGTTGTTGGCAATCGGGAGGAACTTCGTAACAATCGGATTGGTGAAGTTCTTGTAGTAGAAGCTCACTGCTAACAGTTCACCGGCATTGGGGAACCATTCCCAGCGCAGATCGTAGTTGTCAACCGTGGTCAGTTCCAGGTCGAAGTTACCCGTGATGCGGATGCCGGAGCCGAAGTCAAAGGAGGAGAAGGGCGCCATTTCCCGCATGTTGGGGCGGGCCAGCGTCTGGGTGAAAGAACTCCGCAGGTTCATCTTGTCATTGAGGCGATAGATGAGGTTGACGGAGGGCAGTACGTTCACCTGGTCGATCTCACCCCGGGTCTCCGTTGTGTCGAGGCTGGCTACGTTGATGATGGTCTTCTCGACACGCGCACCGGCGATGATTTTCAACTGGTCCAGGTCGTAGGTTGCCATACCGTAAGCGGCGGTAATGGTTTCCTCTCCGTTATAGGAGTTTTCCAGAGAGCTGATGCCGGAGTAACTCGAGTAAACGCCGATAGCATTGTTACACTTGCCGGGACCGTCCGGACAATCATCGACCACTTCGAGGCGCCGGGTCAGATATCCGACCAATCCAATATTACCGTCCTGGAAGTACCGGTTAAAGTCACCATTAAGTGGATCGGCGTAGGGAGAAGGGTTGTAGTTGAACAGTGATTCTCCGAAGCTGCGATCCTTTGTCTGATGCTGAAAACCAATCTTGATCTCATTGGCTTTACTCCGGTTCTGGGCAAAGGGAATGGTCAGGTCGGCTTTCGCCAAATACTGCTCGTCGGTCAGGTCACGCCAGAAGTGAGCCGGCAGTGGAAATTCAGCCGGGTCGATCGTATAAATCGGATTTTCCGATTCCGGATTCTGAACGATATTCGGGAAGATGCGCAGGTCGGGTTCTTCCTGAGCGGTGCGTACATAGCTGGCGCCCCAGTCAAACTGGATACCGGATTGTCCGAATACGTGCTCGCCGTTGAGCTGGAAGCTTCGCAGGTCGCGCTCGATGAAGTGCATGGTGCGGTCCTGCGCCTGGCCTGCCGACAGTTTACCCAGGAAGGGGCCGAAAAGGGAGCGGCCGATAATTTCGGCATCGTGGTTGTACAGGGCGTTGAAAGAAATTTTTTGAGAGCCGAGGAATTTGTAGGATAGGTTGAGCAAACCGCCGACGGTCGGATTGTCTACCCCGCGGGTGTCGTTGAGATCATAGAAGCTGCGCAGAGTAGGGGGCTGATTTTCCGCTGAACGGAACTCGAAAAAGCGGGCGGCGCCGTTTTCGTAGTAGTTATAGCTGCGGCGGTAGTTGACCCCTACCAGTACGCCCAGAGGATTATTGCCGATTTTAAACTGGTTGCCGATCGACAGGGCGGCGCTGTGGTCCATGAAGTTGCTTTCCCGGACTGGTGTCATATTCGGATTGAGAGAGCGTACAGACTCATCGAGGATCAGGGCGTCGCCGGTTCGCTCGCGGTCATTCCTGGCCTCGGAAAAAAAGAGGCGACTGTTCATGGCTTCCCGGACTTTCGGGTCTTCCAGGTAGCTGGGAATGGCCCGGGTGCCATCGTCGTAACCCAGCCAGTCGGTATTGCCGCCCGGTTGGGTGATGAAGTCGTCGATCAGTGAACTCTGTGTATTATAGGTAAAGCCTACGGAAGCCGAGAGCGTAAAGCGCTCGGGAAAACTCTTCGTCTTGATATCCACATTGCCTCCGGTGAAGTTACCCGGCTGATCCGGGGTAAAAGTCTTGGAGGCAATGATGTTGTCGAGCAGGTTGGCCGGAATAAGGTCCAGTTGGGTGCTGTTACGGTAAGGATCGGTGCTGGGAAGCGGTTGTCCGTTGAGTTGAGCAGAGGAGTAGCGGTCCCCCAGGCCGCGCACTACCACATAGCGGCCGCCGACTACCGAAGCGCCGGTCACCCGTTTCATGGACTCGGCGGCGTTATTGCTGCCATAGCGGCTGATTTCCTGAGCTGAGATACCGTCCTGAATTGTGACGGCTTTCCTTTGCAAAGCCAGCAGAGCATTTTCCGTCCGGTCGATGCGCTGGGCTTGTACCACCACTTCCTGCAGCGTCTGGGATTCCTCATACATGAGCAAATCCAGAATGGTAACTTCATTTGCATTGACTTCGACATTCTGGACTACTTGAGTGGTGTAACCGACATAAGAAAACTCTATGTCGTAGGTACCCTCAGGCACCGAAAGTTCATAATTGCCGTCCAGGTCGGTCTGCGCACCCACCGCCGGGTTGGTGCCTTTTACCAATACGGTAGCAAACATCAGCGGCTCACCGGAAGTGGAATCAGTGGCGGTGCCCCGTATAGTTCCCATCTCCTGAGCCGAGATGACCGTAGTAAAAAAGCAAAGGATTAAGCTCGGGTTAAAAAATAATCTCATGGTGTCTGTTTGTTTAACGATTGCTCGCATTTTAAACTGTAGCCTTTTAAAAAGTAACTTTGTGTTAAATAATTGCTAAGGAGTAAAATTTTCAGTTTCAGTGCTTTTTGACCGTATTTGGTTTCATTTTTTTTAATGCTGCAAAATTGACAAAGACTTCAGATATTCTCCCTAGAGATCATCTGAAGTCTTTGTAATTAACCCTCTTTGTCAGAGCGACTATCGCTTGTCAACGACAATTGCCTTGGTAATTGATACTTCCGCATTGCGCAGATTATAGAAGTAAATGCCGTTAGGCAGATTGCTTACATTGAACTCCAGGCGGTGTTCACCGCTCAGGAAGGTATCGTTGTTGACCGGTTGTGCGACGATGCGCCCTTCAGAGCTGTAAATCGTCAGCGAAACGTTCGTCGTTCTTGGTATCGTAAAGTCAATGGTTATAACATCGCTGGCCGGGTTCGGTACGCTTTGCTTGAGCAGGTAACCATTCGATTCGGTCAGCACTTCATCGGTGCTGGTACTCAGTTCGCAACCTTCGCCAACATAGGGAATCATGGCATCCAGTACACCGTACTGGGCCAGTGCCGTCCAGTTTTGAATCCATAGCCCTTCGCTGCAGAAAGCCCCTTTGAAGATGACATTGTCGTAGAAGGCATCTTCGGGAACGCTAGCCAGAGAAGTGGTGTAAGCCGGTCCATCCGTAGCGGCGCGCGGGTCGAGCAGGCCGTCGGCGAAACGATCGATGCTGCTGATCAGCGGGTCAACCAGTTGGTTGTCGTTGTTGCTCAGGTGATCGATAGCGAACTGAATATCACCGCCAGACTCGGTGGGATTGATGATTTCACCAAGCTCATCGCCGGCGCCGAAGCCGAACCAGAGGTTGTTGAGCAGGTTCAGCTCGCCGTTGATCATCCGCGAGCGGCTGTCGAAGGGATCACCGGTGTCCTCCACCTGCAGGGCGAACTGGGCAAAGTCGGTGAAAATGCTGTTTCCGTAAGTGCCGGCAGTAGCATCGCGGAACAGCAGAGCGTGTTCGTTACCTACGGTCGGGTCGACCATGGCACCGGAACCGATGTAAGTGGCATTATAGATAACCGGATTGGAAACCGGCTCGTTGCTGTCCTGATCGCCGGCGCCGTCTTGCTCAGCGCCATTGCCGGCCGTATCGGTGCCTTGGATTGAAAACCAGTACTGTCCTCTGCCGCGGTAGCCCTGATCCCAGTCGAAGGAATCGTCGCCGCACCAGGCAACCGTAGCGTACTTGACATCCACGGTACCGCCGAACCATTCGATGCCGTCGTCGAAGTTAGCGAATACTTCCAGGTGATCGATCTGCGTACCGCTACCTACAGCGCCAAGGGTCAGACCATTGATTTCGTTGCCCTCAGCCAGAGCAGCGCCACCGTGGCGGATGGAGATAAAGCGAATAACACCGGAGTTGTCCGTGTCGTCGTCACCACCGTATACTGCGCGATCGTCACCGGCGGGGATGCCTTCGATGGCTTTGGTTGGGGTGTTGGCCGTAATGGCGGCATTACCCAGGACAATAAGCCCGCCCCACAGACCGCGATCGGTAGGCAGCAGGTCGCCGGGATCGTTGATATCGTCGTTTTCAGCCGTGAAGATGATCGGCTCTTCGAAAGTGCCTTCGGCAAAAATCTGCGCGTCGCGTGCGATGATGAGCGCCGAGGCATTGTCACCCGTAGTAGGGGTGCCCAGTGCTTTGATCACCGTACCCTCTTCGATATTGAGTATTCCGCCGGCTTCGAGGAAGACGAATCCGTCGAGAATATAAGTAGAATCCTTGGACCAGTTGTAGGTTTCATTTTCGACCAGATCTTCGTCGCGAATAATGCGCTCGCCGACTACAGCGACAAGTTCATCACAAGCATCCTCGATCAGATCTATATCCGAATCCAGAATTCCGCTTTGAGCGAGTGCAGTCCAGCCCTGAATCCATACGCCGTCGTTGCAGAAGGCGCCCTTGAAGCGGACAGGAGTAAAGAAATCGCTGTTGGGGAAATCGGCCAGCGAAGACTGATAAGCCGGGCCGCCGAAGTTCGGACGCGGATCCAGGTTTTCAAAGCGGTCGATGTTGGCGATCATCGGATCGTCCAACTGATTGTTGTTGTTCGTCAGGTGGTCGATCAGGAACTGGATGTCGCCGCCGGACTCGGTGGGATTGATGATTTCACTCAGCTCATCACCGGCGCCGAAACCGGACCAGAGGTTGTTCTGTAGCACCAGCTCGCTGTTGATCATCTGCGAGCGGCTGTCGAAAGGATCATCCGTATTTTCCACCTGAATGGCGAATTGTGCGAAGTCGGTGAAAATACTATTTGAGTAAGAACCGGCGGAAGCGTCGCGGAACAGCAGGGCGTGTTCGTTGCCGACTGTGGAAGGCGTGCTTGCGCCGGAGCCGATGTAGGTAGCATTATAGATGCTGGGATTGGAAACCGGCGTGTTGGAGTCCTGGTCGCCGGCGCCGTCTTGCTCTGCGCCGTTGCCGGCCGTGTCGTTGCCTTGCAGGGAGAACCAGAATTGCCCTTCGCCGCGCCATCCCTGATCCCAGTCGAAGGAATCGTCGCCGCACCAGGATACGGAAGCATACTTAACGCTGACCGTGCCGCCGAACCATTCTATACCGTCGTCGAAGTTAGCGAATACTTCAATGTGGTCGATCTGCGTACCGCTACCGACAGCGCCGAGGGTCAGGCCGTTGATCTCGTTGCCCTCGGCCAGGGCGGCGCCGCCGTGGCGGATGGAAATGTAGCGGATGACGCCGGAGTTGTCGGTGTCGTCGTCGCCGCCGTAAACGGCGCGATCGTCACCGGCGGGGATGCCTTCGATGGCTTTGGTTGGGGTGTTGGCCGTAATGGCGGCATTACCCAGGACAATAAGCCCGCCCCACAGACCGCGGTCGGTGGGCAGCAGGTCGTCGGGAATAGAAACATCGTCGTTTTCAGCAGTAAAAATAATGGGTTCTTCAGCGGTGCCTTCGGCGAAGAGCTGCGCATCGCGCGAGATGATCAGCGCCGAGGCGTTGTCACCGGTAGAGGGAGTACCCAGGCCTTTAATGACTGTTCCGGCCTCGATATTCAGCGTACCTCCGGCTTCGAGGAAGACAAAACCGTCCAACAAATAAATATTATCGCTGGTCCAGTTGTATGTCTGTCCTCCCTCCAGATCGGAATCGGCTATGGTGATCTGTGTTTGTGCGATCACCTCCGAACCGAGCAGGAGCAGGAAGGCGAGAAGATAGTAAAGCTTTTGATTCATAATGAGATATTTGATTTTGGTAAATCGATGCAAGGTTACAACAAGAATGTGAACTGGTAATTAAAGACGTGTTAAGTAATTGTGAACTCACTGTGCGTTCACTTTTAAATAGTATGGTATAACTGATTACATATTTGATTTCAGGGGCTCTTTACTTCCAGAATTTTCCAGTAAGCGTCCATCATAGTAAAGCCGGCCCAGCTTGCCAGCGCCAGTCCCATGATTAATCCGATGAGGGTATCAAGCAAGTCTATATTGGTCAGATGAATGAGCGTGACGGTCAAGAGAGCGAATAGGAAAAAGGCGTTTATCCCTGGGATAGGAAGACGGAAGCTTCCGAATCTCCAGTGTAAACTATCGGTTTGTTGAAGGAGTCGTTGGATCAGCAGGTTGCCGGGAAGGCAAATAAGAAGGACCGCCATAGCCTGACGGGTACCTATATCGGCCGGCAAACTTGTCCGGGAATAAATTTCGAGAAAAATATAGCCACTGAGAAGTAGTAAGAAGAAGCCATTTAGCAGGCTGGTGGCCAATCGAAGCTGGAAACTGGGCATAGCTTCCCGCCGGTAGTGTGTATATAAAAGGAAAAGAATAAATACGCTGAGAGACAGCTGTACCAGGCTGATACAAAATAAGGATAAGCTGTTGGTGCGCTGGCTGAAAAAAAACTCTGCGAAAGCGAGGAATCCGGTAAGCAAAAAACTGATGAGCAGCGCGCTTTGATTATCCAGCGGCAGAAAACCGAATGATTCGATTATAGACTTCCACCTTTTGAAGCGATTGGAGCGAATGACCATATTGCGTTTTTATCGTGGCAGGTTCTTTTGCCTGGATTGTTGCAACGCAAAGATCAGAAATGAAAGTAAAGTGATTATTAAGCAGAAGTTAAGTTTGTATGCACCGGTTTAAAGTTGGGTGCTTTGTTCCCATACATGGAGTTTCCCGTTTTTGTAATTAATCGAAATTTTCAGCGGCTTGAAAAAATTATACCCCAAAAGACCGTCCAGAGAGCCCGGTTGGCTGCGACCTTTCAGGTGGCACAGGTCGGTGACCAGATACTGCAATTGATCCATGGGGATGCTCTCCCAGCTGCTGTTACTCACCTGTATGACGGGAACGATTCTGACCTTCTTGTCGAGCCCCTGAAGTTCTTCCTCTTTGATCGTGTCTATCAGCGATTTATTCACTGACGCTAATTTACAACGGTCGATCAGGTTGGTTTCGGAACCGGTATCGAGGCCGAAGCGGAAGGTCTGTCCGCCCAGTGAAAATTTAATAACGGGAAGGTGATCATACATGGTAATCGAGGAACTGTATACTGGCGTCAGGATGCGGTGCAGCGGATTTTGGTCAGGGGGAAAAAGAATGATTCGCTTTGTCTCATAATCAATGAATAGCTCCTGGTTCCGCAGTAGATTGAAGCCGATGAGGCCCAGGATTTTCTCACCTGTAGCTATCTCCAGATGGCTGAGATCCGTTGTCAGTACCTTGAGCTCGTACTGTTCCATACCGGCCCAGTTGAAATGCCGGATGGTGCTTTCCCCTACCTGAAAGACCCCGGAACAACCAGCGGCAACGCTACCGGTACGGGAGCTGGGGAAGCGGGTTTCATTAATGACGAGCATGGGGGCGCCGGTATCCAGGATGAAATAGCCGCTTTGATGATTGATGCTCGCTTTGACCAGGATCAAGCCATTGAGCAACTGAAAGGAAATTTCCTGATAAGGCGATTTGACGAAGCTGGTAATATCTTCCGGTCGTTCATTGGTAGAAAGGTAGGCGATCTGCTTTTGTGCAAAAGCCATTTCTGAGATCAACATGAGCAAAATTAAAACCCATTTCATACGCCGTCTTTTTAATTAGCTATTTCTTGCTCGCTGGGGGCTTCGTTCTTTTTTTCGAATGGGAAGCCTTGAAAAGATAGCTTAATTTACATATAAATTACAATTAGTTAACATTAACTTAACATTAGGAAGATGAAATTCGTTTTGTATTTGTCTTGTTTGGTTTGTTATTCATTTGTCTGTTCAGGGAAGTAAGCAATTACTTGGATACAAAGGGGGAGAGGAACGCTCTTATTATTAGCTGGAAGGACGATCCGTCGCAGTGCATCATATAAAGGAAAATGTCATCAAAAAGGTCATTCCTTTTCCTTATCTTTGCATCCCGTAACATCATTATCCTTACCGGATGCAGATTAACGGCGTTACAGAAGCGGCGAAGCTGGCTTTTGCCGGCGCTCAGCCTCCGGTAGCCGAACTTTAGAAACGGTCGACAACCACATGACTAAGTACATTTTTGTTACGGGAGGCGTTACCTCATCACTAGGTAAGGGCATCGTATCTGCTTCGCTCGCCAAACTACTTCAGGCGCGGGGCTTTTCGGTCACCATCCAGAAATTTGATCCCTATATCAATGTTGATCCCGGGACGCTCAATCCCTACGAGCACGGAGAGTGCTACGTCACCGATGACGGAGCGGAAACAGATTTGGATCTGGGACACTACGAGCGCTTTCTCAATATTTCCACTTCTCAGGCGAACAACGTCACTACCGGACGTATCTACCAGACGGTCATCAACAAGGAACGAGCGGGGGATTACCTGGGCAAGACGGTGCAGGTGATTCCGCACATCACTGATGAGATCAAACGCCGGATGCAGCTGCTGGGCAATACCAATGAGTACGATATCCTGATCACAGAGCTGGGCGGTACGGTTGGTGATATCGAGTCACTGCCTTACCTGGAAACCCTGCGTCAGCTTCGCTGGGAACTGGGAACGGACAACTGTCTGGTCATTCACCTGACTCTTGTTCCCTACCTGCGGGCGGCCAAGGAACTGAAGACCAAACCGACTCAACATTCGGTTAAAGAATTGCTGACCACTGGTATTCAGCCCGATATTCTGGTCTGTCGTACCGAGTATCCTTTGAATATGGACATTCGTCGCAAGCTGGCGCTGTTCTGCAATGTCGATGTCGGTTCTGTGATCGAGTCGATGGATGCAGAGACCATCTACGATGTCCCCTTGTTGATGCTCAAAGAAAAACTGGATTCAGTAGTCATCGCCAAAATGCGGCTGCCCGATCGCCGCGAGCCGAAGCTGACTGCCTGGAAGGAATTTTTGGGAAAGTTAAAAAATCCGCTTTCCGAGGTGCGTATCGGGCTGGTCGGCAAATACAATGAGTTGCAGGACGCCTACAAGTCTATCCACGAATCTTTCGTACACGCCGGGGCCGTCAACGAGTGCCATGTAGTCGTGGAACCGATACACTCCGAAGCACTGGAAGCCAGCTATGAAGAGGTTGGCAAACGGCTGGAAAATCTGGACGGCATTCTGGTCGCGCCGGGCTTCGGTGAAAGAGGAATAGAGGGCAAAATCAAAGCGGTTCGATACGCACGGGAAAATAAAATTCCCTTTTTTGGGATCTGCCTCGGTATGCAATGCGCCAGTGTGGAATTCGCCCGCCATGTGCTGGATAAAAAGGCTGCGGCTTCTACCGAAGTGGCCCCCTCGACCCTGGAGCCGGTAATCGATCTGATGCCTGAACAGAAGAAGATCACCAAAATGGGGGGAACTATGCGCCTGGGCGCCTACGACTGTGAAATCCGGCGGAAAACTAAAGCTTCGGCTGCCTATGGGAGCTTGCGTATCAGCGAACGCCATCGGCACCGCTACGAATTTAATAACGAGTACCTGGAAGATTTTCAGAAAAACGGTATGCTTGCCTCCGGCCGCAACCCGGATACGGGACTGGTGGAGATTATCGAACTGAAAGACCATCCCTGGTTTGTCGGGGTGCAGTTTCACCCCGAGTTGAAAAGCCGCGTGGAAAAACCACATCCGCTTTTCGCTGCTTTCGTCAAAGCGGCTATGGATTTCCGGCAAACGAAGAAGTAAAAAGTTCCCGGTTCCCGATACTCACAGAACCAAAAACCGAGAACCTCCAATGCGTAAACTCAAACTTCAGGAACTTCAGCGCCTCAGCATCAAGGAATTCAAGCAACGTGACAAGACGCCCCTCGTCCTGGTACTCGACAATGTGCGCTCGGGCCTCAACGTAGGCTCCGCCTTCCGTACGGCCGACGCATTCGCGCTGGAACACGTACTGCTCTGCGGCATCACAGCCCGACCGCCGCACCGGGAAATCCTGAAGACGGCCATCGGCGCTACGGAGTCGGTGGAATGGTCTTACGTGGAGGATCCGGGGGAGGCCGTCCGGCAATTGCGCGAAGCCGGCTATCGCATCTGGGCGGTGGAACAGGCGGAGGGGAGTACGCCGCTGCAGAGTTTCCAGGTGAAGGAAGGGGAACGCTACGCCCTGGTGTTCGGCAATGAGGTCTCGGGCGTGAGCGAAGCGGTGATGGAACTGGTGGACGGGGCGATCGAGGTGCCGCAGTTCGGGACGAAGCATTCGTTGAACATCGCCGTCTGCATCGGCGTGGTGAGCTGGGAGCTGACGCGGCGTCTGCGCTCGATGTGAGACGGGATGAACAGGATGGTTTTTGGAGAGGATAATATTAGGCAAGGGATGCTAGGGGTAATAGAAGTACTAGATAATCAGTTGGTTACACTCCATTTTTTTTGGATTTTAAGAATTTGGTCTAAAAAAATTAGTTAGTTGATCTATGGAGGTGGGGGCAAATCTGAGCAATGGAAGTTTTGTGAAAAAAAATGGAGAAATCAGATTCTGTAAATCCTGAAAATTCTGTCTCTACCATGCGTTACTGGCTCATCAAATCCGAACCTTACGAATACAGCTTTCAGGACCTCGTCTCCGACGGCCGCACCCGCTGGGTCGGCGTTCGCAATTACGCGGCCCGCAACCATCTGCGGGACATGTCGGAGGGTGACCTCGTCCTTTACTATCACAGCCGCAAAGGCCTCGAGATCGTCGGCATCGCCGAAGTCGTCAAAACGGCCTATCCCGATCCCACGGCGGAAAAGGGCGACTGGTCGGCCGTCGACCTGGCGCCGGTCAAGGAACTCAATCGACCCGTTTCCCTCAAGGAAATCAAGCAAACCGAAGAACTACAGGAGATGCCCCTGGTCCGCATCGGTCGCCTGTCGGTGATGCCGGTTGAAAAAGAGGAATTCGAGCACATCCTGGAGATGGGGGAGACGGGAATTTGAAATCGGAAATCGGATAGCAGAAGCCGGAAAGCGGAGATTTTCCGTTCTTCTGCTAGTCAGGTGGACCGGCGAGGAAGAACATAGCTTAGAAATAACTCTAATTTTTTCGGGAACTTGTAGATTGAAATAGGAGATATAAGGAGAAAGAAGCTATTATTTACAGCGTAATGGCTCCGTAAAACGATGATGCTATTGTCCAAGTTTCGAAAAACTTCCGTCACCGGAATCGATTTCCGCTCCGATCATTGGTTCGATGAATACATTGAATACAGGAAGCGGCATCCTCTTGTTCTGGATATTGCAGATCCGGCCGCGGTCGGACTGGCGCCGGAGTATCTCCATCGTTTTAAAAGTCTGCAACATCCGCTCTATTTTATGCTGTTACACAGCGGATTGATTTATGGTTTTCCCTTTGTATATCCCTTCCAGCCGGCGCCGGCTTCCAATATGCCGCGCAAATGGGTGACCAAACTACTGCTGGTAGATCTCATTCTGTTCAGCGTACTGGATCATTTCAAATCCAGCCCTTTGGATTACGAAATGCAGGTCGACCGGGCGGCGACGCTCATTCGAATTTACTTCAGTGGCCTTCGGCAGCAAAGCGGCGGAATGAGCGTGGGCACTATCGGCCGCTTGCTTAGCGAGCATATTTCCTTTCGGCAAAACTGGGTTGACTGGCGGCGTAGCGGCATCAACTGTCACCTCTTCTGGGACTGGTACTTCTTTCAGCTTTATCTGGAGGCGCTGGACAGAGATGCTCAGCCTTCACAGGATCTTTTCGCAGATATGCTTCAGCGAAAAAAGCAGCTCAAAATGCTGACGATGCAGCTCATTGCAGCAGCTGCCCACAGCGACCATAAGCTCGACCTTAGTGAGCGGGTGTTACAACATCACTTTCAAAAATCAGCCCCTTTTTTTACGGATTCGGAGCGACGGAAAATCAAAAGAAATTTTGGTAAAGGGGTGGAACTGAGCGATATTCATTTGCCGCCGCTGGAGTGGACAGCCCGTCGCTACCTCCTCGATATCAGCCTGATGACGCTGTTTGCCGATAAGGAGATTCAGGAGGCAGAAGAACTTTTTCTTCAACAATTATTGACCAAACTGGAGTTGAAAGAAGAAGATTTGGCAGAAGCCAAACTGGCTCTGGGCGGTTTCCTGCTGCGCTATGGACGCCGGCTACCCTTTTTCAATAGTCAGAAAGCCAGCGCGGCGCTGATCGCCAAAACCCTGGGCGATAATATGCTCAGCCTGCGTACGGCCACCCACGGCGAATATCGCGAAACGGTGGACATGGCGCTCACCTTCGGTCGTTTACTAAAGCATCAGCTGGGCATTCGCAGGGGGGCTAAGCTGCCAAGCGAAGAAGAAATTGCTCAGGCGCTGGACCAGATCCAGGATCTGCCACGCTTTCTGCCTTTCTTCTCGCTGGTCTTCGTTCCCGTACCGGGCATCACGGAAATGTACATCATGCTGGCCTACAGCATCGAGAAACTCACCAAAAACAACGTGCGCTTATTGCCGAGCCACTTCTCCAAGATGGTGAAAAAGAAGAAAAGTTAATCCGGGTTAAACCTTTAAATTACGAGCAAGTTCCGGATTCTCTCAATCCTTCCTATATGAGCAAATCGAACAGCATCCGGCTGTCGTTCAGGGTCTGGTAGTTGATACGTTGCTGATCCATTCGTTGGAGGAGGGCCTCATAGTCTTCCTTTTCGGGGACCTGTATACCCACCAGCGCCGGTCCGGTGTCGCGGTTGTGCTTTTTAGTGTATTCAAAATAGGTGATGTCATCATTGGGGCCGAGCGCGTTATTGAGGAAGTCGCGTAGCGCGCCGGCGCGTTGCGGGAAGCGGATGATAAAGTAGTGTTTGAGGCCCTCGTAGAGCAGGGCGCGCTCCCGGATTTCCTCCGTCCGCGTGATATCATTATTGCTGCCGCTGACGATGCAGACGATGGTCTTGCCCTTGATTTCCTCCTTGAGCTGATCCAGCGCAGCAATGGTCAGTGCGCCGGCGGGTTCCACGACGATGCCCTCTTCGTTGTAAAGATGGAGGATGGTGCTGCAAACCTTTCCTTCGTCGATCAGTAACATCTGATCAACAACCTCCTGAGCAATAGCGAAAGTGTGGTTGCCGACCCGCCTGACAGCAGCGCCGTCGACGAAATTATCGATGTGATCCAGTGTGAGTAGTTTGCCCGCCTTGAGGGAGTCGTGCATGGCGGGAGCGCCTTTGGGCTCTATGCCGATGACTTTGGTATGGGGGCTCACCTGTTTGAAATAGCTGCCCACGCCGGATACCAGGCCGCCGCCGCCGACGGGGACGAGTACGTAGTCGATCGGCTCGCTGCAGTCTTCCAGGATTTCCAATCCTACCGTTCCCTGTCCTTCAATAGTACGGGGGTCGTCAAAAGGATGGACGAAAGTCAGTCCGTTACGTTCGGCGTCCTGCCGGGCTTCCTCATAGGCGTCATCGAAGGTATCGCCGGTGAGGATGACCTCAATCATTTCCTGACCGAATCGCTTTACTTTGCGCACCTTTTGCTGGGGGGTTACGCCGGGCATGTAGATGCGTCCCTTGACCCCCATGCGATAACAGGCGAAGGCGACGCCTTGCGCGTGATTGCCGGCGCTGGCGCAGACGACGCCCTTGGCGAGTGTTTCTTTCGACAGGCTGGCCATTTTATTAAAGGCTCCTCTGATCTTATAGGAGCGCACTACCTGTAAGTCTTCCCGTTTGAGCAATATTGTGCAATCGTAGTGCAGGGAAAGGTTGTGGTTGTACTGCAGCGGCGTCTGTTCCACCACCCCCTTGAGCCTGACCTTGGTTTGGAAGATGCGGTCGAGTGGAATAATCGCAGAACTTTGCTTGGTATCGTAGGTCATGAGTAAAAAAGGTTGAAGGTTCAAGGTTTAAAAAGTTCAAGGTTCAAGCTTGTCTGAATCTTGAACCTTGAACCCTGAACCTTGAACGATTTATGATTTCGTTTCCTCCGGCACTTCCTGGTTTTCCGGGCGCAGACTGCGCACGGTGCGGCCGGCTTGCCACATTTCGCTGTCGTGCAACTCCTTGAGTTCGACTTCCAGCTTTTCCCGGTAGTCGGGTTGGCTGTTGGAATCGATGGATTTTTGGGCCTCCTGGCCGCTGGCTACGCTGTCGTAGAGTTCGTCAAAGACGGGGGCGACGGCGTCGCGAAATTTCTTCCACCAGTCGAGCGCACCGCGCTGGGCGGTCGTCGAGCAGTTGGCGTACATCCAGTCCATGCCGTTTTCGGCGACGAGGGGCATCAGGCTTTGCGTCAGCTCTTCCACCGTTTCGTTGAAGGCTTCGGAAGGCGAGTGGCCCCGCTTGCGCAGGATATCGTACTGGGCGGCGAAGATACCCTGAATGGCGCCCATGAGGGTGCCGCGCTCGCCGGTCAGGTCGCTGTATACCTCATCCTTGAAAGTCGTTTCGAAGAGATAGCCCGAACCAATGCCAATGCCAAGTGCAACGACGCGTTCCCAGGCGCGACCGGTGGCGTCCTGGTAAATGGCGAAGCTGGAGTTCAGCCCGCGGCCTTTCACAAACATTCGGCGCAGGCTGGTTCCCGAACCTTTCGGAGCCACGAGAATAACATCTACGTTTTCCGGCGGCATAATTCCGGTACGGTCGTTGTAGGTAATGCCAAAGCCGTGCGAGAAATAGAGCGCATTACCCGGCGCCAGGTGTTTTTTAATAGTAGGCCACTGGGATATCTGTGCGGCATCGGACAGCAGATACTGAATGACGTCGCCTTTCTCAGCGGCTTCTTCAATGGAAAACAGCGTTTCACCCGGCACCCAGCCATCGGCAACGGCTTTGTCCCAAGATTTCGAGGGTTGACGCTGGCCTACGATCACATTGAATCCATTATCGCGCAGGTTGAGCGCCTGACCGGGCCCCTGAACGCCGTAACCGATAATCGCGATGACCTCATCTTTCAGGACTTCATGTGCTTTTTCCAGGGGGAATTCTTCGCGTGTAACGACGTTCTCTTCAACGCCTCCAAAATTAAGCTTTGCCATAATTGTCGATCTTTTACTTTTAACACGTTTGCTTATAAAAAATATCCGGCTGACCGATGCGGTTAGCCGGCTTGGTTTATTTTACAATGCGCAACACCGGTTCGCTGCCTGCTCCGGCGGCCGGTAAATAAAGCCGGTACGGCATGGGCCCCCTCAACTGTTGCTGCTTTAATGGGAATATCCCGCTCAAAGAGGCTGAAATCGCACCCTTGAAACGCATTATTTCGCCGGTCGGTAAATATAGGCTTATCGCTTCCGCACGATCAACGGATACCCCGTGATTTCAGGCTTCGATTTTACCGGTTTTACGATATCCAACCCTGTTAAGCCTAAGAACCTTCTATGACCGGCGTATCAATCTGCGCCAGTGCTTCGGCGATTTCCTCTTCGGTGATCGAGTGCTTGACGAGATTACCGCTGAAGTAAGCATCGTAGGCGCCCAGGTCGAAGTGGCCGTGGCCGCAAAGGTGAATCAGTATGGTTTCACTTTTGCCCTCTTCTTTACACCGGTTGGCCTCCTGGATGGCAGTTGCGATGGCGTGATTGGTTTCCGGCGCCGGGATAATCCCTTCGGCGCGGGAGAACAGGACCCCGGCTTCAAAGCATTCCACCTGATCGTGGGCGCGGGCCTCGATGAGCTGATCTCTGAGCAGTTGGCTGACCAGTACGCCGGCGCCGTGATAACGCAGCCCCCCTGCGTGGATAGGCGCAGGTACGAAATTGTGGCCCAGGGTGTACATAGGCAGCAACGGCGTCATTCCAACCATGTCACCAAAATCATAGCGAAAGACGCCCTTGGTCAGCTTGGGGCAAGAGCTGGGTTCGCTCGCAATGCAGCGGATGTTTTTACCTTCTTCGAAGTTAAGACGCAGAAAGGGAAAGCTGATACCGGCGAAATTGGAGCCGCCGCCGAAAGGGGCTACGATGATATCGGGTTCGTCACCGGCTTTTTCCATCTGTTTGACAGCTTCCAGTCCGATGACGGTCTGATGCATCAGCACGTGGTTAAGGACGCTGCCGAGCGCATATTTGGTATGCTCGTCACCGGCGGCTCGCTCAACGGCTTCGGAGATGGCGATGCCGAGGCTGCCGGGAGAATCCGGATTGGCTGCCAGCACCTTCCGGCCCGCTTTCGTCAGGTCGGTAGGTGAGGGGTGCACCATCGCTCCCCAGGTGTTCATCATCACCTTGCGATAGGGCTTTTGCTCATAGCTGATTTTTACCATGTACACTTCGCATTCGATATCGAAGAGGTTGCAGGCGAAGCTCAGCGCACTTCCCCACTGGCCGGCGCCGGTTTCGGTAGTGATGCGCTTCACGCCTTCCTGTTTGTTGTAGTAGGCCTGCGGCACGGCGGTGTTGGGCTTGTGGGAGCCGGAAGGACTGACACCCTCGTACTTGTAGTAAATTTTTGCGGGTGTGTCCAGCATTTTTTCCAGTCCATGTGCGCGGAACATAGGCGTAGGGCGCCAGAGTTTGTATACATCCCGAACCTCTTCCGGAATGTCGACCCATTTTTCCCCACTGACTTCCTGCTCGATGAGCGCCATTGGAAAGAGTGGCGCCAGCGCTTCCGGACCTATTGGCTCCTTGGTGCCTGGATGAAGAGGCGGCAGCGGCTTGTTCGGCATGTCAGCAGCTACATTGTACCACTGTTCCGGAATCTCCTTTTCCGTGAGTAGAATTTTTCGATTCATTGCTTTATACCTTTGTAAAAAGAAATTTTGTAAGGCAGGCTAAAATAAAACGTACAAAGCAAAAGCAGAGAAAAAATGCAATTTTTTATGGTTAATTGCGCTTAATGGACAACTCACCCCTGCAGCAGTCAACTTTTTAACCCTTTTTTCCCAGGAAGGTGAGATACTCCCAAACTCCCCCGTAGGCCGGATGCACTGCGGACTTCTCCGTATGAAAAAGCTCCTGGAGAAGAGGGAGCAGGTGACTGTCCATGCGCACGTGGTGATTGGACATATGCCGTTTGAACCAGGAGAAGCGTGAATTGTGAAAGTCAACGACGGCGATGTACCCGCCTGGCTTAAGGTCCCGGAATGCCTGCCGGATCAGCTGGCCCCATTGGGGATTGATCATGGTAAGGGAGTAGGAGAAAAGAATGAGATCGAAATAGTGAGCGGGAACCGCTCCGGGGCCGTACGGGGCTTCCACGAGTTCAATACGTTCGCCCAGGTTGCGCAGCTGTCGGTGGGCGATTCGGATCATGTCCGGGGAGACATCCATTCCCTTTATCCGGGCTTTGGGGAAGCGACAGGCTAATTGTTGCAGGTTAAAGCCGGTTCCGCAGCCAACCTCCAGTATGCTGAGCGCCTCATCAGTATCAAGCGGCAGCTCCCGGATGATGCGCCGGCGGCCGAACAGGAAGCTCCAGCGGGTGAGGTCGTAAATTTTGGACTGGAAGCGGTAATAACGCTCCATATTCCGGTTCTGTTCCCGGTCGCTGCGGGTATTGATTGGAGAAGCGTGTTCTTTAGCCATATGATTGAATTTTTGAAATGTTTTTTTCAGCGCAGGCAAGGCCCGGCTTACTCATTGCACAATTCCGAGATAGACGCTGGCGTAGGTGCCCACGCGATCCTGCTGATGAATGACCTGCGTTTTTTCCTGCTCGAAGTGCACCCGGTCAAGTACAAAGTCGGGAAAAAAGTTAATTTTTTCGGCGGCGGAGCGCAGCAGGATGCGAGTGCCGGGGCGGCTGTTGGACAGGATGAGCTGCCACTCTTCATTCAGGGCAGCCCGGTTGTTATCCGCCAGCCAGTCCTGGTGGTCAAGCAGCACGTAGTGCGTGTAGTCTTTTGGGTTGGCCTTGAGAAAATCGCTTATGGTAGAGGTATAGGTTTGGATCCGGTTACTGCCTTGGCGAAGGGGGGTGAAGTTGTCGGATTGCAGATAGGAAGGGCAGCATTCCTGGGAGTAACATCCCTGCAGGTAGAGGCGCCAGAAGTAGTTATCCCGCAGCGATTGCCGGGTAAACACCTTGCGCAGGGATTCCTGTATAAAGCCGAGGGCGCCGCGCTCGTATTGGCGCCGGAATAGTTGTTGCTGGCTTCGGGGTACCCCCACCAGGCACATGGCCAGATGCCGGTTGACCATCCATTCGAGGACGCTGTTAAACAGTCGCTTTTCGACTTGGTAATAAAGCGTTGCCTGTTGTTCCAGGCTTTCTGCTTCAAATAGCGCGCACACATGCTGGTAGGCACGGCGAGCCCGCAGGTAATGATTGGTCATCCAGGCGAAAGTGCCGGAGGTACTGTAGTGATAGAAGCTCTGACGTACGCCTTTACCGTTGAAGTAGTTGAGGTTTTTATCCCAGAAGCTGCGCGCGTAACCGGGCAGGCAGGAGCGGAGTTTCTCCCGGTAAAGATCTTCCATACCATCGTGAACGCCTTCTCCGAAGAGCCGGAAAAGGTCTTTGTATTTCGCTTCCCTCAGGGTAGCCAGCTTGAGTTGCAGCAGCGCATTCTGCCGTGGGTTGACATCGATGCAATTGATGCTGGCCGGCTGATCGATCAGGTAATCGAGCGCATTACAGCCGGCGCTGGTGATCATCACAATTTCACTGTCGCCTTTTAAATCGAGGAGCTGCCGGTCGCAGCGGGGATCTTCCCAACAAGTATTGTAGACGAGATTTTTGGCGTGCACCTGGCGGAAAAGCCAGTCGCGTACAGGATTGAGTTCTTTCACGGGTTTCGCTTTGTTGGTCAATGGTATGTCCCAACAAAATTAGAACTCCCTGGAAGCCGGGCATCATACAGAAATTTATTTAATTGATAATTTTCTGTAAAGGGTGAGTTAATACTGACGCGTTCCAGCTTACATTGATTTAATGTTACAAAAGCGCCAGCTGAAAGCTGCTCAAAGCAGGGGGGGCTGAAGGAAGCGGCTTTCAGCTCATACATCCTTCGATTGTTCCTCTTTTTTTTGTTGTTTGTGTGGTTTGAGCAGCCCTTTCAGGTAAGCATAAGTGTCGTACTGAGCCCGGATGGGTGCTTCGCCGGCCTGCCTCTCCCGGTAGGGATTGTTTTGGGAAGCTTCGATTCGGCGGGCCTTGGTGTTGTCTTTCAGCTGTATATCGATAATATTGCGGATTTCGCGGAACACCTGCGGGTCGCGGACAGGGGCGGCCACCTCTACACGTCGATCCAGGTTGCGGGTCATCCAGTCGGCCGAAGCGAGATACATCTTTTCTGTTCCCCCGTTGCTGAAAATGTATACGCGGGCGTGTTCAAGGAAGCGATCCAGGATGCTGATTACTTCAATATTTTCACTCCAGCCTTCCACACCGGGGACCAGGCAGCAGACACTGCGGACGATCATGCGTATGCGTACACCGGCCTGGCCGGCCTCGTAGAGTTTGTGAATCATTTCCGGATCCTCCAGCGCATTCATTTTGAGAATCAGGTAAGCCTCTTCACCGGCCCGGGCGCGTTCAATTTCCCGGTCTATCATTTCCTCGAAGCGATCGCGCAGCGTAAAAGGGGAGACGAGCAGATGACGGCATTTCGGGAGGATGACTTTTCGCTCGAGGAGGTCAAAGACGCGTTCTACTTCGTCGGCCAGCGATGCATCGGCGGTCAGGATGGCGTGGTCGCAGTAGATGCGAGCGGTTTTCTCGTTGAAGTTGCCGGTGCCGATATAGGCATAGTGCCGGGTTTTACCTTCTTCCTGTCGTCCGATCAGGAGTAATTTGGTATGCACTTTGATTTCCGGATAGCTATACAGTACCTTTCCGCCAGCCTGTTCCAGCTGTTCTCCCCAAAAAATATTGGAGGATTCGTCGAAGCGCGCTTTAGCTTCGATGAAGGCGGTGACGGCTTTTCCTTTTTTCAGGGCGTGGAGTAAGGCTTTGACAACCTCCGAGTCCGAAGCGACCCGGTAAAGCGTAATTCGAATACTTTGGACCTGCGGATCTTCGGCAGCCTCCCAGATCCACTGCGGTACGTAACCATAGCGCTGGTAAGGGAAGTGCAGCAGCTGGTCTTGCTTGCCGATAGCGACGGTGATGGACCCGGCCGTTTCCAGTACGGGGTGGGGAAGGGGCGGCATGGCCTGATAGTGCAGTTCCGGACTGTCGCTGGGATCGGGGAAGTCAAAGAAGTCGTTGAAGTTGTGATAGCGTGCGCCGGGAATCAGGTCGGGCTTTTTGAGCTGGAACAAATTTTTCAGCTGCTGCAAGAGTGCTTTGGGCATTCGGCTGTCGTAAAGGAAGCGCGTGGGAAGCCCTACGTTTCGATCTTCCAGGCCCGCCTTGATTTTTTCCACCAGGTCGCCGTGAAACTCGTCCTCGATGTACATTTCTGCATCCCGTGAAAGCTTAACCGCATACACTCCGCTGATTTTTTTTGCAAAAAGCCGACCCAGATTATAACGGAGTATATCGTCGAGGAAAGTAAGGTAGTATTGATCAGCCTGGGTGGAGGGCAGTGTTACGAAGCGGGGCAATTCGCCGGAAGGTATAGGAATAAGGGCAAGTCCTTCTGCTTCTTCAAATTGGGTGACGAAATAAAGGCCTTTATTTTTGAGAAAGGGAGCATGACCGTCCGCTTCAATAAACAAGGGTTGCAGGCGTTGCCGGAGTTGTTCGTCGTAGTAATTCCGGGCAAATGCCTGTTGGGTTGTATCGTACTCCTTCTCATTGATGAGGTGAACCCCCTTTTCCTTTAGTTGAGGAAGAATCTCTTTGCGAAAGATACGACCGAATTCCGATTGCTGTTCCTGAACGATCTTCCGGATTTGACGCAGTTCCTTTTTGGGTTTTATATCCATTTCCCGCCGCGTCTCCTTTTTCAGCATTTTGAAGCTGCGCAGCGAAGCGACCCGCACCCGGAAATACTCATCCAGGTTCGAGGAATAGATGGCCAGGAATTTGATACGTTCGTAGAGAGGCACCCTCTCGTCCTTAGCTTCCTGCAGCACCCGCTGATTAAAGTAGAGCCAGCTGATGTCTCTTTTGACGTATGGTTGGTCTTCTATCATTGATAAAGTCTGTGGTCGAGAAGGAGCTGGGAAGGTAAGGAATAAATATTAAGTGAATGTTATCTCAAGTTCCGGGTTACCGGAAAGCTCCTTGCCGATGAACTTCAGGATGTTGATTTTGACCTGTTCGCGTACTTGACAAAAGATTTCCTGGCGTTCGGCTTCCGGCTTTCGGTCTTTGTCGGGATCGGGAATGCTGAAGTGGAAGTGTTCGTTAAAGGATATTTCCCGTGGCAGTTGTTGCCGGGCTTCGTCGCAGACCGTTAGAAGGTAATCGAAGTGAAGTTTGCCGAAAACTTTATAAGACTTGGAACGGCTGCCGGAGATATCGATGTTATCCTCGGCCATTACTTTGACGGTGAGTGGATTGACACCCCGGTCCTCCAGGCCGGCGCTGTAGAAATCAGCTTTTTCCCGGGCGTAAAAGTTGAGGTATCCTTCGGCCATTTGGCTTCGGCTGGAATTCCCGGAACAGAGGACCAGAATCTTTTTCATACTCAGCGAAAGTTCAGTTTACTCTTGCTGAAGACAAAGTTAACACAAAATCAGGAAATGCGTTTAAGGGAACTGTCCGGAACCGGGATTTTTCCGGGGAGGAGGAAAGCCATTCTTTTCAGGAGATGATTTTTTGCATGTATAGTTTCCTGACCGATGCTTTGTAAGAAAGAGAATCAATGAAAACGGAGGACTTGCTTCGATGGATTTTTTTTCGAAAGGGGACTTTATGTGGTTAAAAAAAACGGGCGCCGGAAGCTATCCCCGGCGCCGCAGAATCAGAATTTATAACATCCCGGCTCGTTTCGGCCTCCGCTTCGCCTCCCGGTGTCGTTATTGCCGATGGCGAAAGCCAGGCTGATGCCGCTCATGTAATACCAGTCGTTGTAAGCTCCCCCCCGGCTATATGTAATATCGGTTTCCCCATTCGGATCGATCTGTCGATTGCTGATCTGGGCGGCAATAGGGCCGTTGCCTTCAAAAAGCTCCCGGTAATTCACTTTGGTATCTCCTACGTCGTCCAGATAGTCTGTGAAAAGCTTTCTTCCACCGATTTCGAGCCCGAGTACGATATGTTCAGTCAGTTCAATGCGCAGCCCTATACCGAGGGGAAAACTAAGCTCCGTGACATTGTAGGGTTTGTCATAACCGGGCAGGCCCTGTCCTTCCGTGCCCAGCGGTTGCAGGAGGTACCAGTCACCATCTAGCTCGCCCTCCGTTTCGAAGCGTAAGAACCCCAAACCGGCGAAGACATATGGGGAAAAAGCACCTCTGTACCCCCGGAGAATGTGGAGAGGGCTGAATTCAGCCATAACGTTGAATTCTGTCAGTTTGGACCGAAAGTCCAGTTTTCTATTCCTGTCGGCGTCTTCAATTTTCAATTTGCCGGTGTTGACGCTCAGGCGGGTACTCATCCAGGGGGCCAGGTACAGCCGGCCAAAAGCACCTATGGCAGGCGCGCTGTTTTCAAAATACAGTCCGAACTCACTAGGGGAGAGGTCGCCGCTGTACAGGGCAACGCCCCCAAAAATCCCCAGTTCCGCAGTCTGAGCTGACAGGAAGGTGCTGCAAAAAAGGAGACTGATGGTTATTGCTTTTCGCATAATCGGTCAGATTTTTAGGATTAAATAATGCTCATCGGGGTACTATGAGGCTTTTGGCTTGTCGGGAACTTGCATTTGCACACAGAAGGATAAACTCCCAACAAGCTCTTAATTGATAAACCGATGTATCCGGCGTCAATTGTTAAATTCCGCCCCGAGAGCCGAATCAAATTGCACCTGCCCGACAGCAGCGGTAAAAGAGTACAAACCGGAGGTGATTTTGGTGATTGGGGATGGGAGTCGTCAAAAGCAAAAAATGCCATAGATATAGCAGTATACAAGATTTAAATATAACGACACTCAGGAGTATAAATTATAGATAAAGAAAATAAATATTCGAAATTCCTGGAATTAGTCCCTGTGAGATCGCTGCGGCGATTTCTCAGAAGGCGGAAGAGAAAAAAACGCGAATCTCTGAAAATGGCCATCTGAATCTGCCATTTCCCGGTCAATTTTCGTCAACATTTAATCCATCCTGTTAAAAAAGTGTTTAATGGTGTAGTTTTGTGTAAAGATAAAATAAGGAGGTGGTATAATTGCCTTCTTTTTAATTAAAAATACAACACTTCGGAATGTCAATGCGGAGAAGATCGACCGGGAAAGACGGGAAAAGCGAGAAGGTGACCAGGCAGCACCTGCAAAGCACCGTCCGGATTTTCCGGTTCATCAAACCTTATAAATGGTCTTTTATCTTTGGGATGCTCCTGCTGAGCGCCTCCAGTCTGGTTTTTATGGCTTTTCCGGGCGCAGCCGGTGAAATGGCCAACGCGGCCAACGGCGAGTCGAAATTCGACTTTACGCTGGAACAGTATGGTCTGTTTTTTCTGGTGCTACTCATCGTACAAGGGGTCTTTTCCTATTTGCGTACGATTCTCTTTGCCAATGTAAGTGAAAAGGGAATGGCCGATGTCAGAAAGGCTTTGTACCAGAAACTGATTACCCAACCGATTGCCTTTTTTGAAAAGCGCCGGGTGGGGGAGCTGACCAGCCGGATAACCGCGGATGTGGAGCAGTTACAGAATGCTTTTTCCATCACGTTGGCCGAGTTTGTCCGGCAAATCGTCATTCTGATTTCCGGCGTTTTTATCATTGCCTGGCTGACCCCTCGTTTATCGCTGATCATGCTGGCGACTTTTCCGGTGGTCGTGATCGTGGCCCTCTTTTTCGGCCGCTACATCCGGCGCATGTCCAGAAAGCGGCAGGATGAACTGGCGAATACCAATGTGATCGTAGAGGAGACTTTCCAGTCTTTCAGCGTAGTGAAGTCTTTCACCAATGAACTGTTTGAGGTGATGCGCTATTCTGGTTCGGTGGACCGGGTAGTACAGATATCCCTGCGCTTTGCCCGTATCCGGGGGCTTTTTTTTATCTTCATCATTACCATTCTTTTCGGCGCCATCTTTTTTATCCTCTGGCAAGGTGCTCTGCTGGTACAGGAAGGGGTCATGCAGGTGGGGGATTTGTTCTCTTTCATCCTGTACACGGGAATCATCGGTGCCGCCATCGGGGGGTTGGGAAACCTCTATACCGCGCTGACCGGCGCCATGGGGGCCACTGAACGCATCCAGGAAATTCTGGAGCAGGACGGTGAGGTAGAGCTGCGCGAGCAGCAACTCCGTCCGGAAGACCGGCTCAGGGGCAATATCGAATACCGCGGGGTGCACTTTACGTATCCCACCCGGCCCGATGTGGAGGTGCTGAAGGGAATCGACTTAAGTATCGCCGCGGGCCAGAAGATCGCCCTGGTTGGGGCCAGCGGAGCGGGTAAATCCACTATTGTCCAGCTGTTGCAACAATTCTATCGGGTTGATGAGGGCGATATCCTCGTCGATGGCCAGTCGATATACAATTACGATATTACGACCTACCGGCAAAATATGGCGGTGGTGCCTCAGGAGGTTATTCTCTTTGGCGGTACGATCCGGGAAAACATCCTCTACGGGCGCCCCGGTGCTAGTGGGGAGGAAATCGAGGAAGCGGCCCGGCAAGCCAACGCCTGGGAGTTCATACAATCTTTTCCCGACGGGCTGGAAACCATCGTAGGGGAGCGGGGCGTCAAGCTGTCTGGTGGTCAGCGCCAGCGCATCGCTATTGCGCGGGCCATCTTAAAGGATCCCTCCATACTGTTGCTGGATGAGGCGACCTCATCGCTCGACGCCGAGTCGGAAAAGCTGGTGCAGGAAGCACTTAGCAAGCTGATGGAGGGCAGGACATCGATCATCATTGCCCACCGCTTTGCCACCATTCGCGATGTCGATTCCATCTGTGTCCTGGAAAACGGGCAGATCATCGAGCAGGGTACACACCAGGAGCTTTCTCTCAAAGAGGAGGGCGCCTATAATGCCCTGGCCAAATTGCAATTCGAATCCATATAGGCTCCGGCTTATGAGAAGACGCAACTACCTGCAGGCTTTTGCGATCGCGCTGGCCCTCCTTGGCCTGATTGCCCTCTATGCACTGGAGTTTAGGTATTTCAACCGGATGCTCCACGCTTCCGGTCTGGTGGGCTGGTCTCTCCTGGCCGGCGCCCTTATTGGCGCCCTGCTAGGATACCGCTTCCGGCATCGTGGCGAAGACCGCGTGGAGCGGGTGCAAATCTACCTCTTCTTCATCGTGCTGACCGCCCTGTTTATGCCGCTTTTCGCCAGTCTGAGCAATCGTCTCCTGGCGATGCAGGAGCCGCGGCAGGTGCCCGTAGAGTTTGTCAAGGAAGAAGGGCGCTACGCCAATCGCTTCGGTATCCCGGAGCAGGATACCGTACAGGCGGATCAGTACTTTATCTTTTTCTATAAAGATGGAGGAATCTACCGGATAAAAAGTGAAAGCCCGCTGTATCCCGGTAAAGAACGTGGAGATACGATTACGATTCCCTTGCAACGGGGACTGTGGGGATATGAACTAGTGAGCTGGTAGCGGACTGCCGGTCACAGTGCAAAGAGACAATTATGACAACAGTAAAAGAAAATATATCCTTGCAGTCCTTCAACACCTTTGGCGTAGAGGTGCAAGCGCAATGCTTTGCAGCGGTGCGGTCGGAGGAAGAACTGCGAACGCTGTTGAGCAGGCATACCGCTGCGGTGCGCATCCTGGGCGGGGGCAGTAATATTTTATTCACGAAAGACCTGAAGGTCCTGGTGATTAAAAATGAGATTTACGGAAAAGAGCTGATCTCGGAAGCGGAGCGCCATGCGCTGGTTCGCGTGGGAGGTGGGGAAAACTGGCACGAATTCGTCCGCTGGTGCCTGGATAATGACCTGGGCGGCGTGGAGAACTTGTCGCTTATTCCGGGAACCACAGGAGCGGCGCCCATCCAGAACATCGGCGCCTACGGTGTGGAATTGCAAGATGTTTTCGATCACCTGGAAGCAGTGGACCTGGAAACCGGAGCGCTGAAAACCTTCAATCGCGATGACTGCGGTTTCGGCTATCGCGATAGTGTTTTTAAAAATACACTTAAGGGACGATACTTCATCAGTCAGGTTTTTCTTCGACTTACCAGGTCACCGCATCACGAGTTGAATACGACTTATGGCGCTATTCGTCAAACCCTGCAGGATATGGATATTGCCGAGCCCGGCATCCGGGACATCAGCGCGGCGGTGGTCCGCATTCGTCGCAGCAAGCTTCCTGACCCGGAAGAGACCGGCAATGCGGGCAGTTTTTTTAAAAACCCACTGATTCCCGTCGAACAATTGGAAACACTGCGGAAAAAATTCCCGGATATCCCTAATTATCCGGTTGGTGAACAGTTGGTCAAGGTTCCGGCAGGCTGGCTGATCGAACGGCTGGGCTGGAAGGGGCGCCGCGTAGGTAATGTAGGGTGCTACCACAAGCAGGCCCTCGTTCTCGTCAACTACGGCGGCGCTACCGGCGAGGAAATTTATACCCTCGCCCGCCGAATCGCCGATTCAGTGGAATCGACTTTCGGTATCCGGCTGGAAACGGAGGTGAATGTGTGGTGATCCCCGGCTTCAAAGATTCAGCATTTTCCGGACAGACAAAGACAATCGCAGGGTTAGATACTCAGAAATGAATATCCTTTTAGAAAAACTTTCTTTCCCCGCTCCGTCAGGGTATGATCAGTGAAATCGAGGCGGATACCTTCGTATTGTTCCAGGGCAGGGCGTTTGTGCGGGGTGATGATGATGAGTTGCGCCGTACGGCGAAAGAGTTGGTAAGCAAGAGGAAAAAGCAAGTGCGGGGGGCAAAGATGCATGGCGAAGCTGCAGATAATCGTGGAAAAGGGGCCGTGAGGGGCGAAGCCGTGCCGGACCACATCTTCGAAGGCGAGGGAAAGGCAGGACTGTTCAAAATGCTGCTGGTAGGCTTCTCCAGTAAAGGGATCACTGGCCAGAGGCAACGGATAGCCGAGGTCACGGATAACCATACTCACTTCCCCGGCGCCGCAGCAGAAATCCAGGGCCCGGCTGTAGTCTATTTGGGATTCATTTTGATGAAGCAGGGCCCTGACCTGTGGGAAATGCGGATTTTGGTATTCCCCGCCGTGCCGGCGGTAATAGGATTCTACTCCCAGTTTGCGATATTGATCCCGCAGGGCTTTCATAGATCATCCGCATTGATTTTAGCGGTTGGCGCCGGTTGCAGTGGTGCCGGCTTTCTCTTTCTCTTCCAGTTTGGCATCTTTGCGGTCATATTTTTGCACCTTGCGACGGCTCTTGAAGGGCATGTACCGGTAGGGGCGCTCCTGAAAATCTTCGACGAGGGAGTCGGTCTGCACACTTAGCTGAGTAAGCCGGTTGTACAGTTCTTCGTCTCCGAGCAATTTCCCTAGCGTACCTTCCCCTTCGTTGATTTTGTTCATGGCTATCGAGACGCCGCTGACGGCTTCATCCGCGGTGGCCAGGGTTTTGTTCAGTTGCTGAATAGAACTGTCGACGCCGGCCAGCGTCTGCCGGAGGTCAGCTTCGGCCAGCTCGCTGGTAATCTTGTCGGCATTGCCGATGATGCGGTCGATTTGTTCATTGCTGGCTTTGATATTGCCGGTGATAGAGTTCAGGTTGGACAAGGCGCCCTCGATGTTACCCGAGGAGCTGGCCAGCAAGCTGTTGAGCTGGCCGGTAGTCGTTTCCAGGTTGGCGACGGTGCCGCGCAGGCTGCGCAGGGTTTCCGCCAGCGGGCCTGTAGCCTCTTCGCTGAGCAACTCTCTGTTGAGCGTGTCAATGACGTCCTTAATCCCTGTTTTTAGCAAATCAATATAGTCTTTGAGTTCCTCTTCGCCAACCATAGAGTCAAGCAGACCTTTTCTTCCGCTGGCCAGGTAGGCGCCGCTGGGCGCACAGTTGCCTTCCGAACAAAATTGGTCAAATTCGAGCACGATTGCCTTACCGCCCATGAAGCCGGTGTCCTTGATGACGGCGCGGGTATCCTTCGGCACCCTGATGTCCTTATTGATATCAAGCTTGGTGATAACAGTATTGTAATCGTCGGGATTGAGATAGATATCGGCGACGAATCCAACCTGCAGCCCGTTGATCAAAACGGGAGAGGAAATGCTGAGCTGATCGACATTGTCGTACTCGACATAGTAAATGATAGAGCTGGAAAGTACGTTCTTGCCGCGAACGAATTTATAACCCCAGTAAAATAAGGCGATGGCAATAATAGCGAGGATAGCGACTTTAACTTCGTTTGACATGTTCCTATTAGCTTTGAAAAAGTTGGCGCAAAGGTAATGTATTCGAGCATAACGCAAAACATTCCTTACAACACTTCTTTTCAAAGAAGAGTTGAGCCGCCGATAGGAAAACCCTTACCACCCTAATTCCTGGCGTGCCTGGTCCATACTGATACGCTGATTGCCTTTGTAGGCTACGATGAAGGCATCGGTAAAACCCTGGGAGCGAAGAGCGAACCGGGCCGTCATGGCGCCGCGGATAGATTCAAAGGAACGGACCTGATATTTGTACATATTTTGCTCCTGAACTACTTCGATTTGGTAGTCGGCATCCTGCCAGCGGCTTTCGGAGGTATTCAGTGGTCGCGGAGAGGCGGCGAGCTGAACGCAGAAGTGAATTTGGCTTAGGGCGCTACCGGTACTGTTGGGTTGCCGGGTGGCTACGGCCTTGGGCTGAGCTGCCTGGGCTGGGGGTTGACTCCCCCTTACGTGTACATCATTGGTCATCTTTTGGCTGACCGGCTGAGCGGAGGTTCCCATAGTCTGCCTGATGGTGGCCGCCGGCTGCCGGTGAGCATCGGGGCGCTGTGCGTAATCACTGTGCGCAGGTGGAGCTGTATTAAGCTCCTGTTGTTTTTCTTCGGGAGCATCAGTGCTTTGAATAGGGACGCCCATACCGGCGGAAGTAGGAGGAACAGCTTGAAAAGGATCCTTCAGCACCGGGTTTTCAGGCTTGCCTTCCGGAACGGGGGGCTCTTCGGCAACTACCGCTGCTTCTTCCGAAGCGGCGACGCCTTCCACGAGCAAGCGGTATTCCTGGAAGGCTTTGAGGATAGCATCGGCCATTTGTTGCTGCCCATCGGCCGTTTTCAGGTATTGTTCTTCCTGCCGGTTGCTGAGAAAGCCCGTCTCGATAAGTACGCTGGGCATTGCCGTTTCCTTGAGGACGACGAAGCCGGCCTGTTTGACGCCGCGGCTGCGCCGCCGGGCATCTTCGTGGATTTTAGCTTCCACCCGTTCGGCGAAGAGTATGCTGTGTTCCAGGTAAGCGTTCTGATACATGCTCAGCATGATATGACCTTCCGGTGAATTAGGGTCGTAGTCGTAATTTTTCTCGTAATTATCTTCCATCAGAATAACCGCATTTTCGCGTTTGGCAACATCGAGGTTGTGCTCGGCGGTATGCAGCCCCATCACGTAGGTTTCGGAGCCGTGGGTGGCCTCACTGTTTGGCATGAAGTTGCAATGGATGGAGATGAAGAGGTCGGCGCCCGCTCTGTTGGCGATAGCGGCTCGCTCGTGGAGCGGAACAAAGACGTCCTTATCGCGCGTGAGAATGACGCGGAGGTCGGAAAAATGATTTTCCAGGGAGCTGGCCAGCGCTTTGGAAATCGCCAGCGCCAGGTGCTTCTCCTGAGAATCACCGCCCAGACATCCGGGGTCATGCCCGCCGTGACCAGCATCGATGACCACCGTTTTAATCCGAAACTCATCCTTGGCGGTTTCCCTTTCTTTAATAACTTTGCCCTCCGCCGGGGTTAAAGCAAACTCCTGGGGGCGAACAGAGTCCGCCGGGGATATCATCACGGCCGGTTCCTTAGCAATTGCTAAAGTATTGTTAAAGCCAACAACGGTGGAAGGCAAACTGCTGAGCAGGAACGTTTGTAGAAAAATTAATGTCGTCATCATAGGCTAAAGGGATCATATTCAACCCTGTAAGAACACAAAATAACGCAAATATCCAGTTGATACCAAAACAAAAACTTATATTTTTGGTGCTGCTGTGCACAGTCCGGCTCCTGGCAGGGCAGGAGGGACCTCCTTTGCCGCCAAATATTATTCCCGCCGGCGCGGATACACTGCCCCTCCGGAATCCGGCTCAGGATACCGGAAGTATTGACTTCAGCCAGGTGCGGATGTCCGAAGATTCCATTGATTTTCCGGTGCAGTACGCAGCGGTCGACTCCATGATCTCTGAATTTACCGAGCAGCGCGTTCACCTCTACGGGCAGGCCGAGGTCACCTATACCACTATAAAACTCAAGGCCGGCTATATTGTTCTCGATTATGAAACGAATATCGTGACGGCTTCGGCGCGCCTCGACAGCGCCGGGCGGCGGGTGGAACTACCCGAGTTCAGCGACGGTGATCAAACCTTTACGGCCGACAGTATGCGCTATAATTTCGATACCCAAAAAGGGATCGTCTACGACGTTAGTAGTAAGTACGAAGATATTACCGTGCGCGGCGCCCGCACCAAATTCGTCAGCGCTAAAGAAAAAGAACCCAGTACACCGGCCGACACCAGCAGTAAGGCTGGTGATATCCTCTATAGCCAGAATGCTATCTTCACTACTTGCACGCACGAGGATCCGCACTTTGGTATACGCAGCAAAAAGCAAAAGGTTATTCCCGACAAACTAGTGGTCGTAGGGCCTTCCAACCTCGAAATTATGGGCGTGCCCACCCCCCTGTGGCTGCCCTTCGGCTTTTTCCCCATCGCCAAAGGCCGCCGAACCGGACTGATCTTCCCGCGCGACTACGAGTATTCCCCAAGCCTGGGCTTCGGCATTCGCGATATCGGCTGGTTTTTTCCGCTGGGCGAGCACTTCAATCTGAGCCTGACCGCCAATATCTATCTCAAGGGAACCTGGGGCCTGAACGCCTATTCCCAGTACCGGAAAAGATATAAATACAATGGCTCGATGCGCCTCGGATATGATAACCGCCGTATCGAAAACGCAGAAGGCGTCATCGCTCCCAGAAGATCTTTCAGCATCAACTGGTCACACAATCAGGATCGCTCGGCGCACCCCACGGTTAACTTCGGCGGATCTATCAATATTCAGACAAACGGCTACGACAGAACCGTCAACAACGATGCCAACAGCGTGCTGAACGGTACCCTGAATTCCAACTTCCGTTTTGAAAAACGCTGGACCGATAAGCCCTTCAATTTCAGCGCCGCTTTCAACCACAGTCAGAATACGAACACCAACCAGATGACAATCAACTTTCCCACCCTGAATTTCCAGACGCAGGCGCTGTATCCCTTCAAGCGAAAGGTAGCTTCGGGCGGGCAGAAGTGGTATGAAACCATTGTACTGCGCTACCGTGGGGAAGCCAAGAACCGCTTTACGGCGACCGACACCACACTCTTTACTCAGCAGACCCTGGAAGATGCTCAGTTTGGCGTACAGCATGACGTCTCCACCGGTATGTCCTTCAAATTGCTGAAATACTTCAACCTCAACCCCAGCTTCAACTACGAAGAGGTCTGGTACAGCAAATCACGGAACGTCGATTTTATTGATGAACCGATCGTCGAGTTGGACACGATTTATAGTGCAGATAGCTCGCGTGTCGAAATTATTGCAGATACCTTATCCCAAGGATTCCTGGACACCATGAACGTCTACGGCTTCCAAACTTTCCGCCAGTACAACGCCGCTCTGAGTCTGAATACCCAGATCTTCGGCACCCTGCGTTTTAATAAAGGCTGGCTGCGCGGACTGCGGCACGTCATCAAGCCGAGCGTCTCCCTGGGCTTCGCGCCCAACTACCTCAATCCCGATTTGGGCTATTTCGATTTTATACCCGGCGATCTCGATGATCCCTTTAATCCCGACCGGCAACGAAGATACGGAATCTTCGACGGCTCGATATACGGGGGTCCGCCCTCCTCCGAACGACAGATGGCGCTGAACTATTCGATCAACAACATATTTGAGGCCAAGGTCTTTTCCAGAAAAGACTCCACGGAAAAGAAGATCCCCTTGTTCAACAACTTTATCATCAACGGCAGCTATAACTTCGCGGCCGACTCCCTCAAGTGGAGCCAGATCTCCATGGGCGGCACCACGCGCTTTTTTAAAGGCGCCACTACCTTCCGCTTCAACGCCCGCTTCGATCCTTACGTCACCGATGAAGAAGGCCGGCGCATCAACCGTACCGCCTTCCGCGAAACGGGCGCCCTGGTGCGTTTCGTAGGCGCCAGCGCCGCCCTGAATACCCGGCTGACGGTGAGCAAAATCCGAGCCCTCTTTCAGGGCAAGGAGGAAGAGGTGGTGGAAGATGTGCAAGAAGAGCGCCAGCGTCGCCGGGAAGAGCGCGCCCAGGCCCGGGCGACGGGGTCACAGGACTTCCTCAGTCTTTTCGAAAACTTCAGCATCAATCACAACCTGAGCATGCGATGGACCAACGATGATCCCCGGCGCGATCCCTTCGAAATTTCGGTCAACACCATTAATATTCAGGGCCGTATCCCGCTGACCAAGCACTGGGATATCAATATCGGCAGCTTCGGTTACGATTTTAAACGCAAAGACCTGACCTATCCCTTCGTCGGCTTCAGTCGCGACCTGCACTGCTGGGAAATGGGTATGAACTGGGCGCCCAACCGGAATACCTACAGCTTCTTTATTCGGGTCAAACCCGGATCGCTCGATTTCCTAAAGATCCCCTATGAGCAGAATAACATAGATGCGATCCAGGCTTTTCAGTAAAGATCACCCCCCGCCTCCCGTTACAGCGCATGGGGGGGGAGTTCATATTGACGCCCCGTTTCTTCAAAAACAACAAGAGAAGGCCTTATTCGACAACGATAGTCATTTGAATGCTTCCTGAAGAAAAGAATTCTGTAATTTTAGTAAATGATTGACAAAAACCATCTGTACCACTTAATTTTTATTAGTACCAATTATGAAGATTAAATTGATTCCGGAGGGCTTTGCCTTCCTCCTGCTTCTCTTACTGTCCGCCGCCTGTGAGGGAGAGCCGAATACCGAAGAAACACAGGAAGCAGCAAAAGACTGGACTTTGCTGCCTTTCGAAAAGGTCGACAGCCTGAATCCGGTAATGACACCGGATCCCAGCCTGACCTTTGCCTGTCCGCTCCAGCGCCAAACGCTGCGCTGGGCCGTCAAGGATGTATTCAACCCTGCTACGGTCGTTCGTGGCGATACGCTGCTCATGATCTTTCGCGCCGAGGATTCCATCGGTCGCTACAACGGTACCTCCCGCCTGGGGCTGGCCATGAGTTTTGATGGTCTGCATTTCGAGAAATTTCCCGAACCGGTCTTTTTTCCGGAAGAAGACAGCATGAAAGTCTACGAATGGGAAGGAGGCAATGAGGATCCCCGCATTGTGGAAAGCGAGGACGGCCGCTACATTATGACCTATACGGCCTACGATGGAGAAACTGCCCGCCTCTGCGTAGCCGCCTCCCGCGACCTGCGCAACTGGGATAAGCACGGCCTGGCCTTCGGCGAGGGAAAATACCGCGACCTGTGGTCCAAGTCGGGCTCCATCGTCAGCCGCCGGCAAGGCAACCGTTTGGTCGCCGAGCGCATCGACGGGCAGTACTGGATGTACTGGGGCGACAAGAATATCCACCTGGCTACATCCGATGACCTCCTCAACTGGACCCCCCTCACCGCGGACGACAGCCTGATGGTCGTCATGCCCTATCGCCCCGGCTACTTCGACAGCGATCTCGTGGAGCCCGGCCCGCCCGCCTTGCTCACCGATCAGGGCATCCTGCTGATCTACAACGGCCGCAACTACGGCCCTGAACGCAATCCGGATATCCCGGAAGGGACCTACAGCGCCGGCCAGGCCCTCTTCGACGCCGCCAACCCGCAGCAGCTGCTCAAACGCACCGACGAACCCTTCTTCCGCCCCGAGGCCGACTACGAAATCGCCGGCCAGGTCAACCGCGTCGTCTTCCTGGAAGGACTGGCGCCGTTCCGGGATAAGTGGTTCCTCTACTACGGCACAGCAGACTCCAAGATCGCAGTGGCAGTGAAATCAGAAATAGGAAACCTCCGATAGCTGATAGGGAAGTTGCACGCAAAGTGCGCAAAGCATACAGGGCAGCTACGCTGACGGAAAGGGTCGCACGCGGAGTTCGCAAAGTGCGCAAAGCATACAGGGCAGCTATGCTGACGGAAAGGGTCGCACGCGGAGTTCGCAAAGTGCGCAAAGTATACAGGGCAGCTACGCTGACGGAAAGGGTCGCACGCGGAGTTCGCAAAGTGCGCAAAGCATACAGGGCAGCTACGCTGACGGAAAGGGTCGCACGCGGAGTTCGCAAAGTGCGCAAAGCATACAGGGCAGCTAGACAGGAGGGGAGTCGTCGCCAAGGCATTCCTCTCCTCCGCGTCCTTTGCGTGCCACCTATCTGTCAGCGCGGCCGTCCAATCAGCTTTGCGCCCTCCGCGTCCTTTGCGTGCGACTCCCTGTCAGCGCGGCTGTCTAATCAGCTTTGCGCCCTCCGCGTCCTTTGCGTGCGACTCCCTGTCAGCGCGGCCGTCCAATCAGCTTTGCGCCCTCCGCGTCCTTTGCATGCCACCCCCTGCCAGCGCGGCCGTCCAATTAGCTTTGCGCCCTCCGCGTCCTTTGCGTGCCACCCCCTGTCAGCGCGGCCGTCCAA
>Ga0209949_1000034_pt1 | contig 82120 bp, 60 predicted proteins | sample SalPonC_black_MG_FD_185711 | JGI IMG/M metagenome (GOLD analysis project Ga0209949, IMG submission 185711) | Salt pond soil microbial communities from South San Francisco under conditions of wetland restoration - Salt Pond MetaG... | ecosystem: Environmental > Aquatic > Marine > Intertidal zone... | reverse complement strand
CTGAAGACAGGTAGTCGAGTTAGGAGTCTTACGTTCTCTCCACCCGTGTACTCGCTAGTCCCTAACGAGGTTTTTATGTCTTTTACTGACACTACAAATATGCACAAAATATTTCAAAAATGCAATCTTTTGAAACAAAAATTTTCAAAAGACATTCGCTTTCATCCCATTGGCTGAAGACCAATGGGTTTTACGCTCAATTATATAAATGATGGTCAAGGAACCGGCTGAAAATAAGTATCCAAAGACGGGTAGAATTGTTGCCCTTTGCTAATCCTCGATTTTCAACTCCCCCGTCAATTCCCCATCCTCATCCCGCAAAAACGCTATCATCCGTTCCAGGTCTTCGATGAAGAAAGTATCCTCACTTCCCGGCACCGGATCCAGGTAAAACTTGCCCGAACGGCTGTCCGCCAGCAGGCGATCCCCCTTGCGCGTGATGACCATATGGCGCCAGTCGCTGCGGAAAGGACCGGTATACTCTTCCAGCTTGTGCGGCAGGGGTTTCACCTTAGCCATTTCTTTTACCGTGCCGTTTTTCGCGGCGAAAACTTTCCTCGTCAGTTCGATCAAATCATCCGTATCGACGCGCTCGCCGACGAAGGTGTTAGCGCGGTTGACCAGCACGACGTTTTCCTCCGGATAGACGATGATGGCCTGATTGCCCACACCCTGTGCGGAGTAATTGGGCCGCTCCGTGCCGTAGATATTCGTCCACCACAGGTAAGCATAACCGCGGTCTTTGGCGCGGGTATCTATGGAATAGGACCGGGTGCTTTCCGCCACCCAGTCGGCCGAAACGATCTGCCCGCCGTTCCACTGTCCCTCCTGCAAAAATAGCTGCCCGAAGCGCGCCAAGTCACGCGACGACATGCGAAAGGGGTAAGCGGGAAACTGCGAGTGCTCCGCCTCCAGGTGGTAGTAGGTATCCTCCAGGCGGAAATCCTCCAGCTGTAAGGGATCGGCGAAGCGCTCCTTAAAGTCCTGAAAGAAGTCTTTTTTGCTGTAAAGCATCAGAATATGACAGAGAGTGTTGAAGTCCCAATTGTTGTAGTACCAAAAGGTATTGGGTTCGTAAGTTCCCCTCTCCGGCCGCCGCGCCTTCATGGCGTCCGTTTCATAGGCCGCCGGATGATAGACGCCCGAACGCGCCTTGAGCAGGTCGCCGATCGTCGCCTCCTTCTCTTGGTCGGTCAGCTGATGTACGTCCTCTATGCCCAGTTGTTCCATGGTGGTGCTCAGGTCAATGATTCCCTGGTCAACATAGACGCCCATCAGTGCGCTAAGGAAACTCTTGCGTATAGAATGACACATAAAGCGCCGGTCGATATCGCCCCAGTAGTCGACGACCTTGCCGTCCTGGATAACCATAAAGGCGGCGGTTCCGACCTTATTGGCGTAAGCCTCCGCTTCTTCGAGCTTTTCGGCCAACCAGCCGGCTTCTTCGGGCGTGGCGTACATTTGCCAGTGGGCGCCGGGGTTTTGAGCAAATAGCGTGCCGGTGAACAGAACGAACACCAGGGTGATCATAGTGGTAATACGATAGTGCATGATTTTAGTGGTATTGTTGATGAAAATCGAGCGGAAAAATCCGTCGTTATGCTATCGATCATCGAGCGGTGCGGGATGAAAACGGCGTCGTCCGCCGGTTGCTCCTCGCCTGCCGAGCCCATGCCCCAGGCGGCATAAGCGCCCCAGTCGCCGCGGGTGATCCAGCTGCCGCGGGACTGTCGCTGGGTAACTTCGCGAACACGGTCAATGAATGCCGTTTCATCGTTCACATCAAGGAGATTGATGCCGAGCAGCAGGGCGCCGGCCGAAGCGAAGTGCACATGCAAATAATTGAAGCCCGGCAGCAGCAGTTGGCCGGCCAGGTCGCGGGATTCGGCGGCGGTGGGCGGCGTTTCGCTTTCCGCGCCTACTTCTAGAATGCGACCGTCCTTTAAGGCCCCCCAATTGGCCCAGGGTTGCCCGTCATTGCCAGTCCAGATTTTGGCATTGGTGAGCAAAAGGTCGTCATCCGCATTGCCGGAAGACTGCTCTCCGGAGCAGGCAGACAGCAATATGCCTAAGAGGAACAGGAAGGTGGAGGACTTTAAAGTCATCGGTAAAGGGTTTGATAGGTGTCGCTTCCAAGATCGCAAAAAGCAACCATTCTACCTAATTCGTTAATTGCGGATGCAGGAAGGAGATAAGCTCCTAAGGAACCAAAACATGGAACTGTACAACATAAATTATCGTTAAAAAAGTAAATCCGGGTATCTAGTGGATGCCCCGCATCAAGCATCCAGAACAAAACCAATGAATACAAAACTTTTCACCATCCTGTTCCTTCTGCTCACCTGTGGTGAACCCGCAGTGGCGCAGGAGAACGGCATCTCCTGGGAAGATCAGTCCCGGACGATTTTCAATGACCTGTACACCCACACCGACAGTCTCCCGGTGATTACCATCGAAACCGACTTACGGCAACTGGTGAAGGAAAAGTACGAGGAGCCCTATCAGCCGGCTGTGATCTCCTGGACTGATGCTTTCGGCGGCCTCCACCGCTGGGACATCAAGCTTCGAGCCCGCGGTAACCGCCGTAAAGACGTCTGCTACTACCCGCCGGTCAAACTCAACTTCGACCTGGATACCCTCGCCCTTTTGGGCTACGAACCCTACGACAAAATCAAGATCGTCAACCAATGCCGTGGATCCGGCGGCACGGTAGACTACCTTCTAAAGGAATATCTTGCTTACCGCCTTTATCAGAAAATCACCCCAGCCAGTTTGCGCGCCCGCCTCGTTCGCTTTCGATATCTTGACACTTCCAATGACATGGAGGCCACCGAGCTGTGGGGCATACTCCTCGAGCCCGAGCAGGAAATGACCGCCCGGCTGAACGCACAACTGGTCGAATTTAGCCTCACCCGCTCCGTCCACCTCGATCAGACCGCCTATAACCAGCTTTCCTTCTTTCAATATATGGTGGGTAATACCGACTGGAACGTCAGCAACCGGCATAACCTCATCACAGTGAAAGAACCCGACGTCCAAAAGCTGACCCCCATCCCCTACGACTTCGACTACACCGGGCTGGTCAGCGCCGACTACGCCGTGCCCCACGAATCGCTACCCATCGATGCCGTGCAGGAACGCTATCACAAAGGCATTCCCATGAGCGAAGCCGAAGTGGACCAGCTCACCGCCAAGTTCGAAGAACTGATTCCCGAATTTCTGGCCGCCGTCGGAGAGATCACTCTCCATGACGAACGCTGCGCTAAAGATGCTTTCAATTACTTGTCATACTTCTTTGACCTGCTGAACCACCCGAAGATTCTGCGGCAGATTTTTGTGCAGGGAAGACAGTGATGGGAAGTCGGAAAGCGGAAGTGGGAAGTCGGAAGTGGGAAAAATTTACCCGACCATGAAACCCGGGTGGGAAGAAAACGGAAAAAGGGCTAAGCAGTAGTTCACTCCAGCTGCGCCGCCCCCTCGCGGACGAGATACCGCCGGTTTACCTCCAGGCCGGTCCAGGTGTCCGCTTTTACTTCCCGGTGCGGCCATTTCACCTCCAGCGTATCGATGCGCGTCGCCGTACCCAGGCCCGTCTCCAGTTGCAGGCTGTTATTCCCAAAGCTGCTGCCGGTTCCCACCGTCCGGTAAATGGTCCGGCGCCCGTCAGGCCCGGAGACGACCAGCCGCACCCGTGCGCCGATCGCCGAGCGGTTCGAGCGCTCGCCTTCCAACTTCAAGGTCACCCAGTTATTGTCATTACCGGGATTGAGGAAAAGCATATTCTGGTACACGTCACCCTCTACGGCGCCGCCGATGACGGTGTAGATGTCCTGGTCCCCGTCCTCATCGAAGTCGCCGAAGCTGACGCCGTGGCCTTTCTGAATCTGGCCGAAGCCGCCGGCGGTGGTGACGTCCTGGAAGTAGCGCCCTTCGGCGTTGCGGAACATGCGGTTGGGCACGGTAGCCAGTAGACTGAAATCGCCGGTACCCAGGTAAAAATCGAGCCAGCCGTCGTTGTCGAGGTCACCGTAGTTGGAGCCCATGGTAAAAAGGGCGTGGTTCAACCCTGTCGAGTCGGTCACCTCCTCAAAAGATTCGTTGCCGAGATTGCGGTACAAACGCGGTTTGCCCACCTCAAAGGGCTCGCCCAGATAGTCGGCCGTCACGAAAGCACCCATCAGTTCGGAGTTGCCCTGGTGGTACCCCGAGACGAAGAGGTCTTCCCAGCCGTCGTTGTTATAGTCGAAAAACCAGCAGGGAAACGAGTATACGGGGTCTTCTACACCTGCCGCTGCAGAAGCTTCTTCGAAGCGCCAGTCTTCCATGCTGCTTCCTCCCCGGTTGATAAAAAACTTATTGGGTTCCCCGAAGATGGAGACGTACAGATCCGGCAGTCCGTCGTTATTGATATCGCCCCAGGTAACGCCTTTGACGTAGGCAGTGACGTCCAGCCCCAGATCAGCGGCCACATCGCGGAAAGTACCGTCCCCTCGGTTGAGGTATAATTCACAAGGGAAGCCCGAGTTTCCGCTCGACTCGTTGCCGACGAAGAGGTCCAGCCAGCCGTCCTGGTTGAAATCGGCCCAGGCAGCGGTCTGGGAAGGATATAAAGTCAGCAAGCCGGCCTCTTCCGTTACATCGTGGAAGGTACCGCCCGTATTGCGCAGCAGGGAATTGGGGAAGCGGCCGTTGGCGCCCAGCCAGGCGCCGCGCGTGACGAAGATGTCGGGCCGGCCGTCGTTGTCGTAATCGGCATGTGCCTCATTCAGGCCGCCGGTCAGCCCCGTCAGGCCAGCCGCTTCGGTTCTGTCCCTGAAGGAGCCGTCACCCTTATTGACATAGAGACGGCTGGGTTCGCCGATAATATAGGAGGTGGTAAAAATATCGAGCCGGCCGTCGCCGTCAAAGTCTTCCATGCTGCAAGAGCCGGCGTGACTCAGCGCATCCACGCCGCTTTGCGGGGCCACATCGGGAAAAAAGGGCAAGTCGTATTCGGATTCAAAGGCGGCAGGCGGGATCAGGAAAGCCCCGGGGACTGCCTCCGGATATTCGCCCAGCGCCATGTAAGCGATATTAAGCAGCCAGCGCGACTGCCCGTCGTCCGGATTCGCTTCCAGCATCTTCAAATAGATGTCGGCAGCCTGCCGCGCGCCGGTAGTCAGTCGGTGCACCCCGCCGCCCTCGATCGGGACGATGCAGGAACGGGCATCGCGGTTGGTCAGGCAGTTTTCCTGCTCGCCCAGGCGGAGGTAGGCCAGGGCGAGGATCTGATAATAGGGCCGGTTGGCAGCGTTGACGGGCTCGCCGGCGAACGCCTGCTGAACCACCCGCTCCGCCTCTACGATACAGCGCTCGTTCTCTCCGGCCAGCAGCAGTTCCTGCAGGTTGTTCAGGCGCCAGTTGACCGACACGCTGTAGGGAATGCCGCTGAGCTTCTCGGCGTAGTAGGCCGCCCGGCGACGGTTGAAATAGGGATAGGAGGCCGATTCCTTCGCCTGCTGCTCGAGCTCGGCCAGGCGGTCGACCATGGCGCGGTTCTCTTCTGGCACCTCCGGGCCGCAGCTGATAAGCGATAAGGCCAGAGCGGCGATTATGAGGCTATACCATCTATTTTTCTTCCTGTTCATGTTTCTTCAGTTTTATGACGCGAACTCGGGCGAGCGGCAGCGCCTTCCAGGGCGCCTCCGCTCTGCTTGTCATAACCAGCCCGATAACGACGTCCCCAAAAATCGACAACAACTTTCAGGTGCTTTCGCAGAATTTTCCAGAACAATTGCAATAACGCACACTCGGGAGGCGCCCTGAAAGGCGCCGCCCGAGAGGGCGCGAGAGGCGGCGCCTTCCAGGGCGCCCCCTCTCTGCTTGCTCTAAGACGTCCGCCACCTGTCATTTCTTCCGCACGGAAAGTTCTATCTTTCTGAAAAGAAAGAAAAGGAATTGACCGGCAAAGGATGAAAATAGACGTCGAAACACAAAATGGAGGGGTATGGAAATGTATTTCCCGCTTTTTACCGTTGCTTTTGTTGATTTCATTTTCACCTCTTCCCCATGCTACCGCCCAGTTTCAGCTCAACGGCAGCACAGTGATGGCGGAAGAAGGCTGTCTGGGTTTTCAACCTGCGAACAACTTCATCAGCGGCACCTTTTGGGAAACCCAAAAGATCGACCTGCGAGATACCTTTGATATGAACTTCCGGCTCTTTCTGGGCTGTGCGGGCAACACGTCGGATGACGGGCTCGTCTTCGCTTTCCAGTCGGTCGGGGCCTCCCTGGGCAGCTATGGCGGCAATATGGGCTTCGACGGGCTGAGCCCTACCCTGGGCGTTGAAGTCGACCTGCGGCAGGATGCCGGCGACGGGGATCCTGCCGCCGATCATCTGGCCATCATCCGCAACGGCGACCTGGGTCACGCAGGTCCGAACAACCTGGCCGGTCCTGTTCCCGCCGCCACCGGTTCGGATGTGATACAGGATTGTGACTGGCACGAGCTGCGCATCGTCTGGCGGCCCGGCGATCAAACGCTGATGGTGTACTTCGATTGCGAACAACGCCTGACTTATACCGGCAATCTCATCAATGAACTCTTCGGCGGCGACAGCCGGGTGCTCTGGGGTTTCACTTCCGGCGCCCGCGGCGATTCCAGCGCCGTACTGATCTGCCCGGATCTGTTTCAGCCTCTGGGTCTCATGGAGGATGTATCGCTATGTGCCGGCAGTTCGGTCCGGCTCGAAGCGCCAGTGCAGGGCCGCTCTTATGTGTGGCGCCCACGGGAAGGATTGAGCAGCCCTTTTAGCGCCTCTCCTATCGCCTCGCCGTCACAGACGACTACTTACGAGGTCATCATCAAACAGGATTGCGGCCGGCAGCACTACGACGAGGTGACCGTTACAGTTACCGATCTGCAGCAGGAATTTGACCTCGGCCCTGCCGATACCATCGCCTGCCGGGGAGCACCGCTGGTACTGGACGCTACGGTAGAGAACGCAAGCTACCAATGGTCTACCGGATCAGAAGCACCCCGCATCCAGGTAGACCGACACGGCCGGTATGCCGTCACCGTGACCACTCCGGCCTGCACGGCTACGGATGAAATCAACGTCCGTTTCAATGCGGGCCCTGGCTTTTCCTTCGAAGGGGATACCATTCTGTGCCAGGGCGAAGAACTCCTGATTGAAATAACCGGTGAACCCAACTTAGTACGCTGGGAAGACGGGAGCAGCGACATAGCCCGCCGTATTGCCCGGCCGGGAAATTACCGCGTGCAGGCCGGTAACGATTGCGGAACAGGTGAAGCCTCCATCAACCTTGACATTCAAACCTGCCGGGAATTCTATATCCCCAATGCCTTCTCTCCCAACGGCGACGGTATTAACGATCGCTTTGTCCTGTTCGGTAACCCCGATCATAACACACGCATCCTTTCGCTGCGCATCTTCGACCGCTGGGGCAACCTGGTGTTTGAAGTATCCAATAGTACTCCGGGTGATGCTTCCACCGCCTGGGACGGCACTTTCCGGGGACGGGAGGCGCCGGCGGGGACTTATCTGTTCTATGTGGAATGGGAGCTGCCTTCCGGCAAAAAAAGGATGGAGGCGGGAACGGCGCAACTTTTGAGATGACGGAGGCCAAATATTTACGTTTTCAGAAAACTGGCAGCTCTGAGGACATCAACAACAAGTAATTAATTACTTGATGCCCGAAGCCACCAGACTGTCGCATACTCGGGAGGCGCCCTGAAAGACGCCACCCGAGAGGCCAATCACTCCTCCGAACCCGCCTGTCCATTCTTCAGCAGCAACACATTCAGCGGCTCCTTCTCCCACTGTGACTGCTGAGCTACCGGCGCCGGAGAAGGCGAGAAGGTGAAAGAACCCAGCGCAATATCGGGCGCCCCGTCGCCGTTGAAGTCGCCGCTTTCCATGGTGATCCAGCGGCCGCGGGGGTTTTCCTCGAAGGTAGCGGGCGCAAAGTCGAAAGCCTCGCCGGTTTTGTCCGTCATGTTCTCCAGGTAGAGGAAGCTCTCCTCCGGCGCTTTCTCGTAATCCGGAAAGAAGGCGATGGCGGCAATGTCCAGATCGCCATCGGCATCAAAGTCGACGGGTTGGGCTTTGAAGGCACCGTGCAGGGGGAAGAAAAAGGCTTCTGAAAACTGGTTATTGCCGTCATTCTCATACAGCCGGATGCCGTGGTAGGGCTTTAGCCGGATGGAGTAGTCTGCGTTATCGCCATTGACGTAGAGCAGATCGAGGTCGCCGTCGGCGTCGTAGTCGACCGGTTCGAAGTAGATGGAGCCGAAGACGGGGTCGAAGCGCAGGAGGCGTTCTTCGCGGAAGCTTCCATCGCCATTGTTATAATGTACGAGAATCCGCTCATCGCCCTGCGCCATGAGGGTGAGGATATCAGTTTGGCCGTTATCGTTGAAATCGAGGAGGTAGGTTTTGATGGCGCCGGGGGTGTTCACCAGCACCTGTTCCTCAAACTGGCGATTGCCCAGGTTCCGGTACCAGGAGAGGCGGCCGTTGTAGTGGCCGAAGCCGCAGAGGACGAAATCTTCGCGCCCGTCGCCGTCCAGATCAGCGAACTCCATATCGACGGGGCGTGGCAACTGGTTCAACAGACGCTCGAGCTGACCCTCCGGCGTCAGGTAATAGAGCTGTCCGCGCGGGGTATCGTTGGGATGAAAATAGCCGACGGCCAGGATATAGACGCCGCCGTCCTCATCGACATGAACATCCAGCGGCGGGCTCTGCAGGCGAAAGCGGTCGACGATCTCTCCGGCGGCATTGAGGCGGAAAAGCTCATTGCGGCCGTCACCGGCGTAGAGCAGTTCTTGTTCTGCTTCCCAGTGGAGCAGGCAGGTCAAGGCGTCACCCCCCAGGCCGAAGTCAACCGGCTGTGATGAAAAAGATTCCAGACCGATGTGGGTAGCGGGCTTATGCGGCTGCCCAGGCAAGGTATCCGGAGCCTCGCGGTAGTAGAAATCGACAATTTTCCGCCAGGCCAGGGAGTCGAGTACAGGCTCCTCCGGATAAATTCCGGCCCGTCGCATCTGCTCTTCCTCCCGCATGGAGAAACGGGTGGGGGGTGCGGGGTCTTTCACGCCCAGCCGGTAGGCCATGTGCGGCAGCACCTGTTCGCGCCATGTCTTTTTATCGAGCCGTTCCGGGACAGAATACTGGTGGCAGCTGCCGCAGTGGATGCGGGCGAGCTGTTCTCCAGTCAGGTGATCACCGTCATTAATCGACTTATTTTCGCTGCTGCAGTTGGAAAAGCCAAAAAACAGGGAAAGAGAGGAGCAACACAAGACCAGTAAATATCGAGACCTATTACACATATCTTCCATCATGCTTTAAGGCAGCAAGAGAGAGACAGCCAACCTGATATTCTTGGGGGTTTCACCAGTCTCCCCATCATCATCGGTAGCGCTTATATTGTCAAAAGACCCATCCAGAGCAATCGCATCAATCCTGGCGATGATGCCGCCGCCGGCAGCGGTGCCTTTTACCTCCAGGTTGGCAATGAAACCCGATTCCGCATTAATGAGCAGGCGGAAGTTCCGTTCTCCGGGAATAGTTTGCTCCACCCGGTTTTCATCGACGTAGGTGATTTCTTCCACGGTCGCCTCGCCCAGTGTGGTTACTACGTATTCCACCTGCCATTCAATGGTGGGTGTCATGGCCTCCTCTTTGCTGCAGGAGCTGTTGAGCAGCAACAATAAACTGGCAGTCAACAAAAGCGGCATTTTCCAAAATAACTTTGTCATTTTCCTATTTCTTTAGATCGTTGATATATTCACGGAGTGACTTCAAGTCACCCCGTGAATATACTCCCCATAATTTAATTCACCAGATTGCGAGCGGCGTGCTGATACACCCGCACGCTGTCGCGGTTCATGCCGGCCACCAGGAAGGCGTTTTCTCCTTCAAAGAACAGAAGTGACTCTACCTGCCCTTGCAGGAGCAAGCCGCTTTCCGCAGGCGATAATACCTGGAATGTTCGGTCGCCGTTACCAATTAGGAGCATTCCTTTGTTGGCATCGTAGAAGCCGGTCGACACATCGTAGGTGTAGTCATTACCTGCTGTCAGTGCGTCTGTGCGACCATCACCGTTGAAATCTCTCACGAGGATCTCCTTGATCGGAGCGACTTGCAATCTCCTCGGCAGCCGTTCCCACTCGAACGTTCCGTTCTCATTCCAAAGTATGTAGCTGGCCGTAGTATTGGCAGAGAAAAGCTGGTCTTCGGTCACCGATGATTTATCGATGATACTGTCTATTTCCGTATAGCTGAACCGGGTGTAGCTGGTGAACATTTTCCGGAAGAAAGGCGATTGCGCTCCCAGTTCGTCGAGGTAGTTGATCGGATATTCCTGCATGACGCCTGTCTCATCCTTCCAGTAGGAGGTGATGACCGGGTCAATGACGCCGTTATCATCCAGATCAATGGCGTACAAGCGCATCGGCAATTCTTCACCGATATGGAAGCGATGGTTCTCGCCCAGGTTACCCAGGATATAATCATCATCTCCGTCGCCGTCAAAATCGCCGGCGGCAATGGCGGACCAGAAGCCGCGTTTGCTGTTCAGCAGGTCTGTTTCTACCAGACTGAGCTGCTGCCCTTCCTGATTTTGCAGGACAGCTACGCTGTTCCATTCGCGGGCGATCAGCAGGTCTTCCCAGCCGTCGCCGTTGTAATCGCTCCAGACGGCATCGGTAACCATACCCAGGTCGAAGCCTGTAGCCCCGGCGCTGGTAAAGGCGCCCTCTTCATTGACCAAGAGGAAAGACTCTCCGGCATAGGGGAAGCCCTCCTTTTTGACGCGGGCGCCCACAAACAGATCCATGTCTCCGTCGTGATCAAAATCAAAAGGCCGCACGATAGAAGCCGGGAAGGCCGGCAGCGGCAAGGGGGTTTTATTGAAAGTCCCCCCCTCATTTACAAAAACATAGTGGCGGTAATCTTCCGGGTTTTGATTGACGTATCCGCCCGACAGAGCTACGACGTCGTTATCCCCGTCCCCATCTATGTCCATGACGATCAGGTCGGATTCGGTGCACTCGCGCGTATCGGTCAGTCCCGGGAAGGCGGCGTTTTCAAAGTGATCGCCTTTGCGCAGGAAAACGCGGGCTGGCAATTCTTTAGAAGCCCCGATCAGCAGATCTTCACTGCCGTCGCCGTCGATGTCGCCTTTGGCCATACAGGGACCGATCTGGGAAAATTTATGCGGGATGATGCGCTGGCTTTGGAAAAAGTCGATATAATCTTCCTGGGTGTGCTGGTAGTCGATCAGTTCATTCCGCGGCTCAAAAAGCAGGGGCTCGTTATTGCGCGGCCTGTCGGCGGCTACCGCCGGTGAAGCTTCCTGCTCGCTGACAGTAATCAACTGATTGGGCTCGACGCCCTGCATCAGCGTCACCTGCCGGCTTTGCGGCCAGGTGACTTTCAGGGAGTCTATGGTCTGATGACCGTTCAGGCCAAAGTGAACGACCGGCTCTACCGAGGAGATATAGCCTCTGGTGAGGAAGTGTTCATAGAACTGATACTGTCCACCACTCCATACTTCCACCGTAGCACCCAGCGCCAGGGTATTCGGAGCCTTTCCCTCCAGGCGGACACGCAGGTAATGGGCGTTGCCCTCCTGTTTCTCCGCGGTATTGTTTTTGTACACAAATGCTTCGTCATCGATGTTGTTGACCACATAGTCGAGGTCGCCGTCGTTGTCCAGATCGACGAAGGAGGCGCCGTTAGAGAAAGAAGGGATCTTCATCCCCCAGGCTTCCGTGCGGTCCTCAAAGCGAAAATCACCCAGGTTTTCGTAGGCATAGTTGGAGACCTTCACCACGGGGATGCGTTTGATCACCTCCCGGTCTGTCGCCAGATGCCCATGTACCTTTACTTTGTAGTTGGTGAAATCCTTATCCGTCAGGTCTTTGGGAAAACCATTGGTGATGAGCAGGTCCCGGTCGCCGTCGTTATCGTAGTCGGCAAATAGAGGCGACCAGCTCCACTCCGTTTCAAAGACGCCCATCAGCTGGCCGATTTCGCTAAAGGGTAACATTTCGCCGTTTCGGAAGCCGTTGTGGAGATGCACCATATTCCGGACGTACTGATGCTCGTAGCCAAATTTCCAATCGTTTACGTAGAAATAGTAGCTGTTGCCGTTGATGGTTTGCTTTTTCCGGAAGTATTGCTCAGGCAACATATCGAGGGTCATGACATCAGGGTAGCCGTCGTTGTTGATATCCGACATGTCGTTGCCCATGGAGAATTTGGAATGGTAAGACAGATAGTCTTCTGAATAGTTTTTAAAAGTACCGTCCTGCTGATTGATGTACAACAGGTCATTGGAGATGTAGTCGTTAGAGACGTACACATCCGGATAGTTATCCTTATTCACGTCGCCGACGGCCATGCCCAGTCCGAAACCTTCGATGACGATACCCGCCTCTTTGGTTACGTTGACAAACCTGCCATTCCCTTCGTTTCTGTAAAAACTGTCGTTGTTCGGTGAGCTGCCGTCCACCATCTTGGCCCGGTAGTTAGTCGGCACGTCCTTACCCACGATGTTGTTGAGCACGTACAGATCCAGGTCGCCGTCCTGGTCGTAATCGAGGAAGGCGGCGTGAACCGAGTAGCCCTCATCAGCGATGCCGTACTGTTCGGCCATTTCCATAAAATGGGGTTCACCATCGTCATTTAGTCCCTGTTGGACCCACAGTTCATTTCTTCTTTCGCGGGGATCATCGCTGGTGGTCGAGGTAAGATAGAAATCCAGCCGCCCGTCGGCATCGATATCTATCACTGTTACCCCACTGTGCCAACGGTCAGCATCGAGCTCCTGAAGATTAGCCGTAATATCTTTAAAGCGGAGATCTCCTTGGTTGAGGTAAAGTCTGGTGGACACCTGGTTCCCCGTAAAAACAAGGTCCTGCAGGCCGTCGTTATTGAAATCCCCCACCCCGACGCCACCGCCGTTGTACATATACTCGTTGTTCAGAATATTGAAGCTGTCGCTTTCGGTGATGGTATTGGTGAAATCAATACCGGTTTGAGTGGCATCCAGCCTTTCAAAACGCGTTTGCTCCGCGCAGGAAGCCAGGAAAAAGACAACACTTAGAAATATAATAATCCGCTTCATCACTCAATCGATTTTTGAAAATCACAAGGGCTGATTGACGGGGTGACTTCAATTAGCATGGTTGACGGAAGAAGCCGAGTGAAAGTTTAGAAGTTTAGCGCTTCGCCCTTCCTACGGACCGCCCGGTCGGGCTTGCTGTTTAGGAGTTTAACAGATCTGAAACCGGGAATTTCGTTTTCAGGTCTTCTAAACTCCTAAACCAGCCACGCCTGAAGGGCCGTGGCGACTGAACTTCTAAACTCTTCTCAAAAGGTACAGTCTCACACTAAACATTTACTGTCTTCAGGTCACCCTGTCAATAAAACCCTAAACTTTAGATAGTCTTTACTTTAAAAATTTCTCTAAATCCTATTCAAACGATCTTCCGGTAACCCGGTGCCTTATCCCTTCCCATTTGGGTGAGGTTTACCCACAAGTCGGATTTTGGTTACTTCTTCGGTTCGATATTCCTCTGTTCTACTGTTCTTCGGTTTCGTAAGTGCTAAAACCGTAAAACCTACCTATAACGATTTAGAACTGCAGAACATTTACCCGACCATCCTTCGGATGGGCGGGGATGAACAGATAAACCGCAGACCCGACCAAAGATGTGGGTAAACCTCACCCCCTTTGGGGAGGGCCGGGGTGGGCCTGCAAATTAACAAAACAGGGCTGTCCCCCGCAAGGAACAGCCCTGTATTTAAGACATTTAAAAGTCAAATGTCTTTTTATTGGCGATTAACGATTCTGCTGCAGGCGACCTTCCATGAGGTCGATCTGACGTTGCGGAACCGGGAAGAGCAAGTCTACCGGCTCGACGGAAGCAGGACCATAGAGCGCTGGCAACAGGGGCCGCTCGTGCTCCAGGATGCGGTTCAGTTCGTCAACTGCATCGATGGCGCCGGCTTTTTCCCAGCGCTGCAGGTCGAAGTAGCGATGACCTTCCATACCCAGCTCCAGTTTGCGCTCCATCTGCAGGGCCGTGCGGGCGTTATCCTGCGAGTCGAAGGGGAAGCCGCCGGCAGGGTACTCTGCGATCTGATAGTTAGCGGCGTCCTTGCCGGTTTCATCCTTCACGAAACCATCTGGATTGGCGGCGCGGGCCCGGATCAGATTGATATTCTGACGAGCGGCGTCGAGCTGATTGCTTTCGATCTGGCATTCGGCCAGCAGTAGCACGGCGTCGGCATAGCGAATCAGGCGGTAGCCGTTGGCCGTGTAGCCGGAGGTCCAGTTACCCACTTCGGTGAAAGAGCCTTCCTGGGACTGCTCGTATACCTGCTTCTTCGGGCTGTAGGGCCCGGCGTAGGACTGATCGCGAACCCAGTCGGAGCCGGTATGCGGTCCCCAGTCGAGATAGGGAATACCGCGGCGACCGACCGACCAGTCGAGGCGCGGATCCAGCGGACCTTCGTCCGGGGTGAAGGCATCGTCCGGGGTTAGGCCCTGGTCGTTCTTCACCGGATCGTCGTTATAGGAGTTGTCCAGCAAGGGCAGGCCATTCTCGGTACGGAAAGAGTTCACGTAGTCGAAGCTGGGCTGGAAGAAGCCGCAGCAGCCGCCCGGAGAGGCGCCGCTCTTATAGGGGAAATTGAGCACCTCACCCCAGCCGGCGTTCCAGCCGCCGGAGCCGTCATTCACCGAGTACTGAACTGTGTAAATGGCCTCGAGACCGTTGCGGTTAGCCGCATTGAAAACCTGGCCGTACAACGCATCCAGTCCGATCTCGGAGCCGTCGGGCTTAGTGCCATTATCGATGACATCCTGCAGGAGGCCGGCGGCCTTGGACCAGTTTTGGTTCATCTGCATTTCAGCTTTGGCGACCAGGAACTTGGCGACGGTGCCGTTGAAGCGCCCGACCTGTCCCATGTCATTGGGCAGCGTGGTGCCGGCTTCCAGGTCGGCGATGATCGGTCCACGCGCATCATCCTGGTTGGTCACTGCCGTCAGGTCAGTATTTTCGTCCACGTAAGGGATCTGGCCGTATATTCTCCAGGCTTCGAGATGGTAGAAGCCGCGGAGTGTTCTGGCCTGCCGGCGGAAGGAGTCTGCTTCGTCAGCGGAAACCGTTCCGTTTTCTTCGGCGACGGCCAGTACGCGGAGGGCTTCGTTACAGCGGGCGATCCCTTCGTAGCAGGAACGCCACTTAATGTCGAGGTAAGGGTTAGTAGCGGCCTCCGTGAAGGTCTGCAGCGGGTTGATATCCGGCTGGTCACCGGAATCCGTCCCCTTATTGGCGACCATGCCCCGGATACTTCCGTATACCCAGTTGGAGTTGGCCGACTCCCAGCCGAAGCCGTTGCTGGCAGTGCCGTCGAGCATAGAGTACGAGCTGATCAGCAGGGAGTTCACCCCGTCGGCGGTCGCCAACACCTGGGCGTCGAGCGCGCCTCTGGGGGTAATTTCCAAGAACTCCTCCTTACAGGAATTCATGGCCACCAGGGCGAGGCATAAAAAAATGATCTTGATATTGAATTGTCTCATTACTATCTATCAATTTTAGTGTTAATCAATTAAAATCCAAGGTTGATCCCTACCAGGAACTGCTTCACGAGCGGGTAGTTACCCAGGTCGACACCGAAAGCAGTATCCGCTCCGGTGTTGAGATCGGGATCGAGACCGGAGTAATCCGTGAGGGTGAACAGGTTGGTTCCCTGCAGGTAGACCCTCGCTCTGGAGAAGCCCACATTGCCAATCACGTTTGCCGGCAGCGAGTAACCCAGCTGCAGCGTACGCAGGCGAAAGAAGGAACCGTCTTCTATGTAGTAGCTAACCGACTGGGTGTTGGTCGAGAAGTTCGACTTGTTGGAAGCCTTTGGCGTCATCGCGTCGGTGCGCTCCGGCGTCCAGCTGTTATTCAGCAAGTCGGTACTCTTCTGGCCTTGGAAAGAAGGCCAGAAATCGATCCACCAGCGGTTGTAGTTGAAGATGTCGTTGCCCTGCGAACCGGTGAAGAAGGCCGACAGGTCGAAGCCTTTGAAATCAAAGCCCAGGTTCAGGCCGTAGGTGAAGTCCGGGTTCGGATTGCCGATGAAAGTCCGGTCATCGGGGGTGATGGCGTCATCCCCATCGATATTCTCGTAGCGGAAGAAGCCGGGCTCGGCGCCGTCCTGTATGGGCGCGCCGTCCACTTCCGACTGGCTTTGGAATAGCCCGGTCACGTTGTAGCCGAAGAACTCACCGAGGGAACGACCGACCTGGTTACGTGTGAAAGCACCAATTCTCGTAGAAGGAGGCGTCGAATCGAAGAAATCGATATTCTCTGCGTATTTCAGGATCTCGTTTTCGTAGGTCGTGAATGTGAAAGTTGCATTAAAGGACAGATCATTGGTAATTCTGGTCCGGTAGTCCAGTTGCAGGTCGATGCCCGAGTTTCTCATATCCCCGATGTTGAGGGAGGGCGCGGCAGCCGCGCCGTATACACCCGGCAAGGGAACGACGACAAGCAGATCCTGCGACTTTTTGTTATACCAGTCGAAAGAAACCTGCAGCGCACTATTGAACAAGGCGGCATCAAAACCGATGTTCGTCGTGATCTGCGTTTCCCACTGGGTATCTACGTTGCCAATCCGCGTCGGGCGGAAACCCTGCAGTGAGGAAGTACCCGTACCCCCCAGGTCGTAGAAAGAGTCGCCCGTGCCGCCTCCGAAGAGGGAGAACTGGTTGGACGGGCTTACGGGCAGCTGGTTACCCATGGTGCCGTAGCCGCCCCGGAGCTTCAGATCGGAGAGGAAATCGGACACCCCGATAAACTCGCTGACGCGCAAGCCGGCAGAAATCGAGGGGAAGGTACCGTAGCGCACATCCGGACCGAAGCGGGAGGAGCCGTCGCGACGGATCGTACCACTAAGGTAGTAAGTGTCGTTAAATGAATAGTCAGCCCGCAGGAAGTAAGAGACTAGGCTGGTCGGTGTGCCGAAGCCGGAGTTGGCAGCCTGAATCGTCGCGCCGTTGCTGACCGTACGGAAGTTGAAAGCATCGGAGAAGTAGCCGGCGCGGGTTGCGGACACACTACGGCTGATACCGTACTTGACCGCTTCGTAGCCGCCCACGGCCAGGATGCTGTGCGCGCCGAAGTCACGGTCGAAGGTCAGGGTATTAGTCCAAACCCAGTCGCTGTTGACATAGCTGTTCTCGTTATACGAAGGCGTGGCGATGTTCTCTGCCGACTCGTAGGTAGCGTTGGTCCAATTGGTGTTGTAACCGCTCTGGTAGGTGCCGCCGAAGGTAGAACGGAAGCTCAGACCTTCGATGAGTTTTACATCGATGTAAGCGGAACCAAGGGCCCGGATGTCATTCCCCCGATCATCGGCGTCACGCGTCCGGTCGGCAAGAACATTACCAGAGTTCCCCAAACGTGGTGAAATCCCTGTTCCACCGAATTCGCCCGGCACAAAGGTACGGGAAACACCTTCGATCTCCTGCGTCACAATGGCGGGAATAATCGGCTGCGCGCGGGTAAGCTCTGTAATAGGACTATCTTCTGTTCCGATTCCTGCCACGCCGTTTCCTGTACGCCCCGTGACGGTGAAGTTTTCCCCAAGCTTGATCCGGCCGTTGGCAATGGTAAATTCGGAGTTCAGACGCGCGGAGTAGCGCTTGAGGAAGTTCTCGATGACGATCCCTTCCTGGTTGAAGTAGTTGAGGCCGGCGTAGAATTTGGCATTTTCGTTACCACCGGAAAGCGAGAGGTCGTGATTCATAATAAGCGCGTCCCGCGTGGCAACATCCCACCAATTCGTATTGGCGGCCCAGGGCGGCAAGTTGGGACTCGCTCCGCCAGCGGCCGGCGAAGGGCCGTATATGGGGTGGACCTCATCCGTGCCATCGTTCTGGTACACCAGCCACTGCAGGTCGGCGTACTGCTGCGTGTTGAGCAGGTTGTCAGGGCCGGGGCCCGGATCCTGTACCCCGACATACATATCGTAGTTGACCTGTACGCCGGCACGCGTGCCGCTCTTAGTCGTTACCACGATGACTCCGTTGGCCGCGCGCGATCCGTAGATGGAGGCGGCGCCGGCGTCCTTAAGGACGGTCATGGTTTCGATATCGTTGGGGTTCAGCGTGGAGATGTCCTGCGTCGGCACGCCGTCGACCACATAGAGCGGGTCGTTGGCGCCGGTGAGCGAGGTAAATCCGCGGATACGCACTTTGGCGGGCTGCCCGGGGCGTCCGTCACCGCTGACCGTAACCCCCGACACCCGGCCTTGCAGCTGGCTGGTCGGGTTACTGGCTGGAATTTTGAGCAGTTCATCGGTGCCTACGGTCGAAACGGCGCCGGTGAGGTCCTTTTTCTGCTGAGCCGTATAACCGGTAACGACCACCTCGTCGATGACCAGGCCGGCCTCCAGTTCTACGTTGTAGGTGCTGACGCCCGACTGAACGGTCAACTCCTGGGGATTGTAACCCGTATAGGAAACGACAAGTACGTTCCCGTCGCTTGCCTCAACGGTAAAAGAACCGTCTACGTCAGTAATACTTCCAGTACTGGTTCCCTGAATAAGAACGGAAGCGCCAATAAGTGGTTCTCCTGTCACCCCATCGGTGACTGTACCGGAGATCTGCCGCTGCGCATAGGCGCTGCTTGTCGCCAAGATGGCGAAAAACAGCAGCATACACCATTTTGAAATATGGCGATTTAGACTAGTGAGTGAATTTAGCTTCATAGATGTAGCTGTTTTTGATTGTGAATGACAAAGACCATATTAGAACATGTTTAAAAAGCACAGCTATTTCCGGCCGGTTTGCGGCGCGAGCCGGTCCGGCGCTACAGAAGCAAAGCTAATACGTTTAATGCCCAAAGTATGAGCCGTATATCAATGCTTCCTTCCTGATGGAAAGCTTAAGTGCTCTTTCATGCCAAGTTGAGTATTTGGCTGCCGTAACATTATACAGCAGCATAGCTGTTTTGCTCTGGGATTGCTTGAGTATCCCAACAACCGAATATCAATTGCTGAGAACCTGCTTTTGAGTGAGGATAGTCTGTAGAAGGTGAAAACCAAAACCAGGAATACAATTACTAATGATATCACCTGCCACTTTTCAATCATTTTTTGCGTTCATTCCGCCCATTCACGTCGGTGATCCTTTAGCTTTTTGATTACGCCTTCATCAGGCGAACTGATTAATATTCGGTTAGAGTTGTCGGGGATCTTCCACCGCTTAGACGGAAAGTAAGCTGAACTTTCCAGATAAGGGGGACAAAATTTTGCGATTTACCGCCGGAAAAGTACATCTTTTTATTTTGATTCATAAAATTATGCAGGAAAAAATTCTTTTTCGGTCAATTCTGTCGTTGCTTAATCAAAAACCATCCGCAGAGATTGGAAGTGAAAGCCGCTTTTCACCTCCCTCCTCACAATGGTATCGTTTCCCAACCCTTTTTCGCTTCTTTTTTTGGCAAAAAATAAAAAAATCTACGGTTTTGGAGCGGATATCCTTAATTTCATATGGATTTCAAATTCATCCTGACCGGGCGCCGGCTCCAAAAGCAGACGGTCTTTTTTGCTGTTTCTGGAAAGCGGAAGAGGCGATCCGTCAGGGGGTGAATCGCCCCTTAGAAATCGCCTCTCTAAGAGCTTGTTTAAATTTCAATTTCTGAGCTACAAAAGCGCCTTTTTGCCCTGGATTTTGTCAATTTTTCGCTCCTTAGCCCCACTACGAAGCTCAAATTTCCCTATATCCAGGACAAAAATTCATCTTTTCCGCAGTCAGAATCGAATTTTAAACAAGCTCTAAGCCCCGGCCCGGAGGGTTGCATGACACGGAACCTCCGGCAGAAAGAAATTACTCAAAACCAATCTCCGCCAGTCCCTCATGGCTGATTCTAATCGCTTCCATCGGAGGCCGGTCAAAAGTCTTGTCCTGTTCTACGAAGTAGTGTTCCATTCCGGACAGTTCTTTTTTAGCCAGAATTCTACCAAAATCTATGGTGCCTGTACCTACGGGGGCAAATCGCCCCTGATCGTCCATATCCTTGACATGCCAGATCTTAAACCGCCCCGGCGCTTTCTCAAAGTAAGCCAGCGGGTCAGCGCCTGCCTTGGTCACCCAGTATAAGTCCATCTGAAAATTGACGTGCTCAGGATCGGTATTTTCCAGGAAATAGTCCATGGGCACGACGCCGTCGGCATTTTCCACAAACTCAAAATCGTGGTTGTGGTAAAGGCATTTCAATCCGGCGGCCGCACATTTTTCGCCGATGGTATTGATGATGTCCGTCACCGTTTCCAGATCTTCACTCATGTTCATGGCCCGCGTTTCTGGGTCCACTTTAAAATGTCCCATGGGCGGAATCGGAATGACGAAATAGGTGAATCCGGCGGCTTTGGCGGCGGCGATCATTTCGTCGGCATTGTCCAGGGTGACGTCGCCGTGGTGTGAGCTGAGCGGCGTCAACCCGATTTCATCGAGATAGCTTTTAAACTCGGCCGGCTCCATGCCGTAGAATTTTCCGTCCCCGTAGCCGGCGGCTTCGATGTATTGGTATCCGATATCTGCTACTTGTTTCAGTACGCCTTTCGGGTCTTCGCTCATGGCGTCCCGCAAGGTATAAAGGGCTAATCCGCCGAATTGATCTGCCTGGTTTTCCGTAACGGCTGTTGTTGCCGTTTCTTCGGAACCGGCCGTATCCTGACCGGTATTGTTACAGGACAGCAGGCTCAGCAAGAGCGTAGTAAAAAAGAGAGGAAATGACTTGTTGATGTTCATATTTAAAAATTGATGGTTAATTATTTGCCGGTTTGAGGGGCGGAATGACTGCGGTAAGAATTTAGCGCTATTTTAGGAAAAAAAATTGACTTCTAAACAAGCCATGTCGAGTATTTCAGAATTGAAAAAGGAGAAATTTACCGGATTGAATTCTACGCAGGCTTTGCGCATCCGCGTCATTCCCCGCCGATCAACATCGCCTTTTACGGGGCTCTTCCTGTTCGAACCTTCCCTTTGATGAAGAAGATGCCGCTTATGGTTGCCCGGCCAACGATGTAACCCGGGGCTGGATAGGGCTAGCTAAAGTACGAGTCAGTGGTGTCAATAACTGGCAAAAAGCCCTGGTGGAGTTTTCGCCCAACCGGGCTATCGGGCCATTGCCATCGGTCCTGACGGTGAAAGGAGTAATTATCCCTACCTCTTTACGAATGGAAAGTGACTGTGCGTTCACACCAGCTTTTATATCAGGGAGCCACAGCATACGGCCATATCTGCTCTTCTCTATTAATCTGAAGCAGGTTCATGCACGCTTTCCTCCCCTCTTTACAGAAGCATTATTTTCAATCCCTTTTCGAATGCCTCTGCAGCAATCTATTCAAAAGCCTACCGGCTCTGATTCTCCAGCAGAAAAACATCTATATTGCTTGATTCCCACCGGCTCAGCAATTTTTGCGGAACCGGGGTCATCGGGAAGGTAAAGGAGCCCAGGATCAAATCCTCATCGCCGTCGGCATCGTAATCTTCGGCTTCCATGATCAGCCATCTTCCGTCGGCCGATCCCGGGAAGGTGCGGGCTTTGAAAGTATATTGTTCCGGCGTCAGGTTTTCCAGATAGACGAAAGAAGCTTCCGGCTGCTTTTCAAAGTCGGGGAAAAAGCAGGTGACTGCCAAATCGATGTCCCCATCCTGGTCGAAATCGCGGGCAACTACCCGGGTCGCCCCGTGAAGAGGGTAAAACATTTGTTCGAAAAACTGATTGTTGCCGTTATTGATGAAGATACGCAGACCGTGATAAGGCTTGAGGGTGATGGAATAATCGGCATTATCACCGTTGACCGTGATGAGGTCCTTGTCGCCGTCGCCGTCGTAGTCGATCAGTTCGAACCAGCTGGAGCCGTAGAGCGGATCAAAGCGCAGCACCCGCTCGCGCCGGAACTGCAGGCTGTCTTCCTGATAGAGGATATCTACCCCCTCGTCGCCCTGCGACGCCATCAGCACCAGGTCTTTTCGCCCGTCCCGGTCCATATCTTCCGCGATGACCCGCATGATGCCGGGAACGGGGAGTACATTAGTTCTTTCGTAGCCTCCACTTTCACTTGCCGCCAGCAAAGAGAGCTGACCGGTGTAGTATCCGAATTCACAGAGGAGGATTTCGTCGCGTTGATCTTCGTTTAAATCGTCGATGAGGGTGTATACCGGGCGGTGCAGTTCATCGAGGATCAGTTGCTTTTTCCCGTCTTCCACCACGTAAAACTTTCCGGAACGACGCTCCGTCGGCCGGATGTCACCGGCTTCTAGTAGAAAGGCCTGATCGCCTGCATATTGGTGAGATACCACGGGGGTGTTGGTTTTTTGCAAAATCCGGGCTTCCGCTCCTTCCCTCCAGGCCAGCAGTTCGCCGAATCCATTGCCGACCAAAAATTGTTGTAAGGAATCCTGAGAGGAAATGAACGTGGTCAGTGCTCCCTTCCGCTCATCCAGTGATACGGGGTGAACATCAAACAGGGGCAGTTCTTCCGTTAGTTGCAGCGGTGGGTTTTGAGGAAGCTTCGCGGGTGCTTGCGCCACTACGAATTCGTACAATTTATTCCATTCCTCCGGAGAGATGAGCGGCTCCTGAGGATAAAAGTTCTGCCGGCTGATCAACTGCCTGTCGGCCGCAGGCATATTACTCAGCGGATCATATCCCTCTGTCTGAACACCTAAACGCGCGCCCATTTCGGGCAGCACTTTTGCCCCCCACATGTACTTAGACAAGCCCGCGGGGGCCGGCGCAAGGTGGCAACTCCCGCAATAATTTTGGTAAATGAGCTCCCCCTCCTCCTGTCTATCCCTGCATTGGCCGCATAATACCGCGAGGAGCAATAGCCAGAACCCATTTTTCACAAGTGTCATCTTCATCATCTACTCAAAATTCTCTATGTTTCTTCCTACGCCGTAAAATATTACTTTTGAATAAGAATAGTTCCTTTTAAGGTATCCTCCTTAATTTGAATACAATCTAGCTTATTGCTCTGTAAACTATGTTTTTCCAAATTGCGGGGCCGGGAACTGCCAGATTTCAGAAATCCGGCAGTTCTGTGCTCTACAAAAGCTTCCTGGGCAGAGCACTTAAATATGAGGAAATGAACATGCGGTATGTCTGTGGGTTGTGGGCTTTGTGCATGATGGTGTGGATACCCCCGGCATCTTCCCAGCAATATTTTAAAGTGCAGGAAGAGGCCGGGAGTTATGTCCACCAAAAGATCGCCCGCTTTCCCAACGGCGACATTCTGATCGGCGATTCTTCCCTGGAAGCACAACTCACCGGACGCAACGGCAAGATTTATATCACCAGGATGGACAACTGTGGGCAGGTCAAATGGTCGAACAGTTACGGCCGGCGGGAAGAATACCTGGAACTCAAAGATTTCCTCATCAACGCCCGGGAAGAGATCTTTCTGTACGGCAGCGCTTTCATCGGAGCCGACGAGCGCATCTTTCTGCTGAAACTGGACGGTGAGGGCAAAATCCGGCGCTTTCTCTTCCTGGAGCCGGAAACGGTAGATCACTTCGCCTTTTCGCTGGACCTGAAAGACGGCCGGCTGATGGCCTACGGCCTGCTAAAAGGGTGGACTACCCCGAGAGAAGGCTTCCTGGTCGTTTTTGACGAGCGGCTGAATTTTCAATGGGGAAAAAAATTCAGGCCTTTTGACTCAAACGGCGAGGCGATACTTACCCGGGACGACGGATTTATGTGCCGCTCCGGTCCCTATCTGTTGAAGTTCGACCGGGAGGGTGCCCCGCAATGGACTAAACGCCTGCAAACCGAGGCGGTCTGGCGACACGCGGCCGGCCCCGTGGAGACGCCCGCCGGGTATGTTTTTGCTCTTCACAAGGACGATCATAGCTTCCTTTACCAGATCAACCAGGACGGGGAACTGCTTTGGCAAACGAAACAATTTCCTGCCACCGATGCCGCCCCGGATCTCAGCCTGCACCCGGACGGCCGACTGTTGCTGAGCTATATCGCCCCGAAAGCGGAAAGCAACCGACTGCGCCGACTGGCCGTATCGACCCGGGGTGATATTCTGCAGGAGCAACAGCTAGTCTTCGACCGCTACTTCCGAAGCAGCTCAGTATATCAATCCATTGGAGAAAACAACACTATAGTGATCGCCGGCAATGAAGACCTATTCAACAGCCAGTCGGAAAACGCGGGAACCTTCCTGATGCAGTTCACCCCGGATAACCCGACAAGTGATTGCTTCTCCTGGGAAAACGTACAGACCAGCAAAGCGAACGATGTCGTTCTGAATTTCTCTGACCTGAATCTCGATATATCCCCCACCACTCTGCAGCCACTGAATGTAGGCGATCTGATCGTCGAGCCTTTTGATGCGACGTTCCGGGAAACCTGCAGCCCAGGACCGGAAGGCAACCTGATCCGACGGGATACGACGCTCACCTGCGGAGAAACCTGGACCGTCACCCTCCCCTCCCCTATTTTCAGCTGGGACGACAGCTATGCCGGCAGCCGGCGGGAGCTTACACTGCCCGGAATCTATCGCGCCGGCAACGGCGACTGCGTCACGCCGGTCACCTACGAGTTTCGCGTCGAGCGGATCGCCTGCGCGGAATGTCCCGTCTTCCTGCCCGGCGCCTTCAGCCCTAACCGCGACGGCATCAACGACCGGCTGACCTTTTTCAGCGACTGCAACCTGGTAGAAGTGACCTGCACCATCTACAGCCGCTACGGCGCCATAATTTCCGAAAGCAAAGACCCCGGCAATATGTGGGACGGCAACTATCGCAACCAGCCTGCTCAAACCGGCGTGTACGTGGCCGCCATCCACTATAAATGGAGGGACTCGGAAGGGAAACTCCGGGAGGGGGCACTGTATCAGGATGTGACCTTGCTGAGATGATTCGGAACAGATTGTGGAGAAATAATCAAACAAAAGCTTGCACAAAGCCCCGCATTTTCCGTTATTTGAAACATATTAATTCAATCACTCCCCTTCCCCCGAAAACCCACTGAATGTGATCGGGTTGAACGGTTGACCCGCTTCTGCATTCTGCGGTTCCTCCGTTCATCTGTTCTGCGGTTCTATTTCGATCCTTGATCATCATACTGTGAGCAAAACTTAAATACCATGTTTGAAAGAGCCATCCTGCACCTGGACCTCGACGCGTTCTTCGTGTCGGTCGAGTGCTTAAGCAACAGCCAACTCAAAGGCAAACCATTGATCATCGGCGGATCGTCGGGCCGCGGCGTCGTCGCTTCCTGCAGCTACGAGGCCCGCGCCTACGGCGTTCACTCGGCCATGCCCATCAAGATGGCGCTGCGCCTGTGCCCCGACGCCGTCGTGCTGCGGGGCGACCTGGAGGCCTACTCCCGGCAGTCGCAACTCATCACCGAAGTGATCCGTGAGGAAGCGCCCCTCTTTGAAAAGGCGTCCATCGATGAATTTTATCTCGACCTCAGCGGCATGGACCGCTACTTCGGCTGCTGGCGCTGGTCGACGGAACTGCGCGACCGCATCCTGCGCGAAACGGGCCTGCCCCTTTCGATCGGACTGTCGGTCAATAAGCTGGTCTCGAAAGTCGGCGCCGGCGAGGCCAAACCCAACGGCGAAAAGCTGGTGGAGGCCGGCGCCGAGCGCGACTTCATCGCGCCGCTATCCATCCGCAAGCTGCCGGCCGTCGGTAAAGCCACCTATAAAAAACTGAGCTTCATGGGGGTACGTACGGTACATACCCTGCGCCAGGTTCCCCCCGAACTCCTGCAGCGGGAGTTCGGCAAGCCCGGCATCGGCCTGTGGAAAAAAGCCAACGCTATCGATGAAAGCCCGGTAGTGCCCTACCACGATCAGAAATCGGTCTCCACTGAACGTACCTTCCAGACCGACACCATCGACACGCGATTTCTGCGCGACCAGTTCAGCGCCATGGTCAGTAACCTGGCTTTCGAGCTGCGCCAAAAGCAACGCCTGACGGCCTGCATCAGCGTCAAAATCCGCTACACCGATTTCAATACCTTCACCAAACAGCGCCGCATCCCCTACACGGCCAGCGACCGCACGCTCATCCAGCACGCACACGAGCTCTTCGAGCAGCTCTACCAGCGCCGACAGCTGCTGCGCCTGGTCGGCGTGCGCTTAAGCGACCTGGTGCAGGGCCGGCCGCAACTCAGCCTCTTCGAGGATACGCAGGAGGATGAGCGCCTGCTGGCGGCGATGGACCGGCTGCGGAGAAGGTTTGGGAAGAAGGCGGTGGGGCTAGGTGGATGCTGTGGATGCTAGGTGGATGCTAAGTGGATTTTGGGACATTTTGGGACTTCTTGGGACACTTTGGGACACCGACTTGACTTCATAGAAAAACAGAAGTATTTTGTTGTAAAAAAGGCTATGAGTTACAGAAAACTAGAGGTCTGGCGTTTGGCAAGAGAATTAGTGATTGATATTCACAAGATGACCTTGAGCCTGCCTAGTTTTGAAACGTATGAACAAGGACGCCAGATTCGAAAATCAAGCAAGTCGACCAAAGCTACTATTGTAGAGGGATATGGCCGGAGAAGATACAAACAGGATTACATTCGCTTCATCATTTACGCGCTTTCTTCTAATGATGAAAGCATCGATCACCTGGAAACGCTTTATGAGACAGGATCACTTTCAGATAAAGCAGTTTATGAGGATCTGCACGGGCGTCTCGTAAAACTGGGTATAAAAATCAATAATTTTCTGAATTCGATAGAACGCAATCACCGAAGCCCAAAGTGAAAGGAAAGCTAAAGCTGGTCGGAAAAATATTCACTCCCTCCCTCATCCCTCGGTTGGGTGAATATTCTTATCAACCTGAAAGTGAACGCTTTGTACTAAAACGGGTATAAAGTTCGAAGACTACCATTTTGACAATCCCCGCCCCCCAATCCACCTAGCATCCACAACATCCACAGCATCCATAGCATCCACAGCATCCACAGCATCCATAGCATCCACAGCATCCATAGCATCCATAGCATCCATAGCATCCATAGCATCCATAGCATCCACAGCATCCACAGCATCCACAGCATCCACAACATCCACAACATCCACAGCATCCACAACATCCACAGCATCCACAACATCCACAACATCCACAGCATCCACAACATCCACAACATCCACAGCATCCACAACATCCACCACTCAAACGAAAAATCAATAAGCTCGGGTGCACCTAAACTGCCACACATATTACAGCCTTCGCTACGGCACGCTCTCGCCGCAGGAGCTCGTTGAACGCGCGGCCCGCTGGGGTATTAAAGCCCTGGCGCTGACCGATATCAACAACACGAGCTGCGCCGGCGAATTCATCGTACGCTGCCGGGAGGCGGGCATCAGGCCCATCGTAGGTATCGACTTCCGCGACGCGGAGGGGCGGCAGCTCTATGTCGGGCTGGCGCGCAATGCGGAAGGGTTCCGGGAGCTCAACGAATTGCTGAGCCGCCGCTCACTGGAGCGACGCCCCCTGCCGGCCGCGGCGCCGCCGATGCGACACGCCTGGATCATTTACCCGCGCCTGTTCAAGCCCATCGGGGAGTTTCGCGACAACGAGCTGCTGGGCATCCGGCCCGCGCACGTGGCGCGCCTGTTCAATCACGAGCTGCGGCGGCATCAGCACAAATTGGTGGTGCTCAGCCCGGTGACCTTCGCCGATGACGAAGGTTACACCCTCCACTGCCTGCTGCGGGCCATCGATTACAATATCGTATGGACCAAGCTCAATGACGAGCCGCAGCGCTACCGCCGGGCAAAGAAAAACGAACGCCTGATACCGCCCGATACGCTGGCCTCCTTCTACCGCCAATATCCGGAACTGCTGCGCAATACACAGCGCGTCATCGACAGCTGCTCGATCGAACTGCCCCGCGGGCTGCAGAACAACCGGCAAAATTTCACCGGCTCCAAGGAAGGCGACTTCCAGCTGCTGGAAAAGCTGGCCATCAACGGCTGCGTACAGCGCTACGGCGAGCAGCACCGCCCCGCCCGCGAGCGCGTCGGGCGGGAGCTGCGCGTCATCCGCGAGCAGGACTTCTGCTCCTACTTTCTCATCACCTGGGACATCGTGCGCTACGCCCAGGCCGCCGGCTACCACCACGTCGGCCGCGGCAGCGGCGCCAACTCCATCGTCGCCTACTGCCTGCGCATCACCGACGTCGATCCGCTGGAGCTCGACCTCTACTTCGAGCGCTTCATCAACCCCTACCGTACTTCGCCCCCCGATTTCGACATCGACTTTTCCTGGGACGAGCGCGACGACGTCACCGATTACATTTTCAAGCGCTACGGACGCGACTACACCGCGCTGCTGGCCACCTACAGCACCTTTCAGGGGCGCGCTGTAGTGCGGGAGCTGGGGAAGGTCTTCGGTTTGCCCAAGGCCGACATCGACCGCATCGTCGCCGACCCGCTGCATCCCGAGCGCCACCACGAGCTGGCCAGGGAGATCGTCCGCTACGGCAGGCAAATCGAGGGCTTCCCCAACCACCTGTCGATCCACGCAGGCGGCATCCTCATTTCCGAAAGGCCCATCTACTACCACAGCGCCCTGCAGATGATGCCCAAGGGCTTCCCGATTGCCCACTTTGACATGTACCACGCTGAGGAGTTAGGTTTTCACAAATTTGATGTGCTCAGCCAGCGCGGCCTGGGCCATATCAAGGACGCCGTCGACCTCGTCAAGCGCAACCAGGGCAAAGCCGTCGATATTCACGACGTGGAGCGGATCAAGAGGGACGAACAGGTGCGTACACAGCTGCGCAACGCTCGCTGCATGGGCTGCTTCTACATCGAGTCGCCGGCCATGCGGGGGTTGCTCAGCAAGCTGCGCTGCGACAACTACGTGCACCTGGTCGCCGCCAGCTCCATCATCCGGCCCGGTGTGGCCCGCTCGGGCATGATGCGCGAGTACATCCGCCGCTTCCACGCTCCGCACAGCTTCGAGTACCTGCACCCGGTATTCGAAGCGCAGCTCGGCGAAACCTTCGGCGTAATGGTGTACCAGGAGGACGTCATGAAGATCGTCCACCACTTCGCCGGCCTCGATCTCGACGAGTCGGACGTGCTGCGCCGCATTATGAGCGGCAAGAAGTACCGGGGGGATACCTTCGAGAACCTGAAAAAGAAATATTTCGATAACTGCCGTCAGCGCGGCTATCCTGAGGAATTAATCCAGGAGGTATGGCGACAGATCGAAAGCTTCTCGGGCTACTCCTTCTGCAAGGCCCACTCGGCCAGCTTCGCCGTGGAGAGCTTTCAGAGTCTTTATCTCAAAACCTACTTCCCCCTGGAATTCATGGTGGCGGTGATCAACAACTTCGGCGGCTTCTACGCCGTCGAATTCTACGTGCACGAAGCGCGTATGGCCGGCGCCCGCATCCACGCCCCCTGCGTCAACCACAGCCTCCTGCTGACGACAATAGAAGGAGAAGACGTCTATCTGGGCTTTGTGCACCTGCAGGGCATGGAACGCCTCGCAGCGCACCGCATCGTCGCCGAGCGGGCCCGTGGCGGCCACTTCCGCGACCTGGCCGACTTCGTCAACCGGGTCAATATCAGCGGCGAGCAGCTTGACATCCTAATCCGCATCGATGCCTTTCGTTTCACCGGCCGGAATAAGTATGAGCTGATGTGGGAGAAGAGTGCCGTTTTTAATCCCAATGGACAGGAAAGGGGAACCTTGTCCTTGTTTGATGACCAGGAAGGGAAGGGAAAGTCGGAAGTCGGAAAGCGGAAGTCGGAAAAGCGGACAGTATCCTCGTCGCAAAGCGACGAGGTTCGTAATAAGTCGGAAAGCGAAAGTCGGAAAGCGGAAAGAGAAAATGCGAAAGAGAAAAACAACGCTCCCGATGGAGCCGGCGAAGAACGGATGGCAAACAGCGAATCGCCGGCAGCGCAACGCCCTTCTCCTTTCCGACTTCCGACTACCGGCTTCCGACTTGAGATCGGGTCTTACGATCAGGCGTTCGACGAAATCGAGCTGCTGGGCTTTCCGCTGTGTTCGCCTTTTGAATTGCTTGCCGACGGCGCAGCGGGAGCTGACTGTGTGCGGGTACGGAACCTACCACAGGCGAGGGGGCGTATCGTATGTATTCTGGGCTACTACGCCTGCCAGAAAAAGGTACGAACAGTGAAGGGCCGGCTGATGGCTTTCGGCACCTGGATCGACAAGGACGGCGCCTTCTTCGACACGACCCATTTCCCCAATTTTCTGGAACGCTTCCCCTTTCGGGGAAAGGGGATCTATCTGATCGAGGGCAAGGTGGCGGAGGAATACGGGTATTACAGCCTGGAGGTAATCCAGATGGACAGGCTGGCGTACGTGCGGGACGAAAGATATTGAAAGTTTAGAAGTTTAGCGCTCGCCCTTCCTACGGACCGTCCGGTCGGGCTTTGCTGGTTTAGAAGTTTAGCAGATCTGAAAATGAGATTCCCCGTTTCAGATCTGCTAAACTCCTAAACAGCCGCGCCCAGCGGGCCGCGGCGCTAAACTTCTAAACTCTAAACTTAATTACCCATGCCGCCCATCTTCATCAGCTCTTCGAAGTCCTTGACGGTATAGTCTTTCGGGCGATCGAAGGTGTTGGCGGGGACCTTATCAAAATTGAGATCGGAGACAGTCATGATCATAGTGGCGTTCATGCCGGGGATGCTCACCTCGGTGCTCATGGGGAAGCCGGGGATTTTGCCGTTGGCCATGGCGCCGCCCATTTGCTGCAGGCCGGGGGCTTTAATCTCAGGGGCTTTGAGTTCTTTGGTGACCCACATATACTGGGTCATTTCCTGGCCGTTTTGCGTCATGATCATTTTGTATCGCTGACAGTCGTAGCCGAGAATTTCTTTTTGTTCGTCCATTTCGGTGACCTCCTTGACATCGGCCTGCTCCACTTGCTGCTCATCCAGCTTCATCACGTAGACAGACTTCTGCGCGTCCTGCACGACGAAGGCTTCACCGGCTTTGCCGTTGACGATAATCTTGCCCATCATGCTGGCCATCATGCCGCCTTTCATCTCGGTCATCATGCTTTCATCGCCATACTTGATGATCATGGACTGAGGCATCATGGATTTCATCATTTCGGCATTGTCGCCCTTTACTTCGTAGGTGTAGGTGACGGTGCCCTGAAAGGTTTTCTGAGCGCCGGCGCTGACGACGGCGAAGAGGAAGAGAACGAGGTAGATTACTGATTTTTTCATGTTACAGTGTTCAGTGTTGGTTAATGATTAAATAAACGAATGAAGGGCACGCTTATTTCGCCACGCGATGGACGCGAAGAAATAATTACACGGCTTCGGTGCAGAGACAACCTTGGCTGGAAAATGTAGGGAAAGAATAGTTCAAATTTAAGGAGAAAACGGGAGGGATGCAAGTATTCACTGTTCAAGGCCGGCTCATACGTAGGGCGGGGCCCCGCCCTACGTATGAGCCGGCCTTGAACAGTGAGCAGCTATCAGGAACTGGCCAAAAACGGAAAATTATTATCAGCCAATTCCTTAATCGGCGTGCGGTCGGTCGCTACGGTTATCGGGGTCTACCGATTTACCGCTGTAGTCCTGAGGTTTGGGGTTTTTCTTTTGGCGTTGTTTTTCGGTGAGCACGCGGTCGGGTATGTTTTTCACCTCGGGGAGTTCCTTGACGTAATTTTCCAGTTGTTCGGCCAGCTCCGGGTGTGCTTCCAGGCCGTTTTCCAGGGCGACGCGGGCACGGTCGCGAATTTCCTTTTCATCGGGATACTTGACCAGCAGTTTCAGCTTTTCGATATCCTTGTCTTCAGTGACCGGTGCATTGATCAGTTCCCATAGTTTTTTACCGGCACCCTGGCTGAGCGGCTGTTCCGCTTCGATCAGGTAAGGTGTAACGACGGAGATAGCGGTCGATGCAAGTTTTTTCGTATCCATTCAGACGTGTAGTTTTAGTTTGCGGAAGCGAATATCGCTTCGGCGGAGAGAAAAGAATCCATAAGATCCGGTGTTCTTCTCTCCTTTTATATTAAGGATAGTCAGAGCTGTGGTGTTCAGTTGCCGGCACAAACCGGCAAGCAGTTATCGCTGTTTGCTCTTCGCGATTCGCAGGTTGGCGGGATTTAGCGGGAGGAAAGAGCGGGCTAGAACGAGGTGGGCGGCCATTGGCAACAGAACGATGCTTGGCGCGGCATTTCGGACGAAAAGCATGGCCAGGCTGCGAATGGTGAACTGCGGTCGACGTTACAGGTCTTTTCGGCGAAAGATACGAACGGCGCTCCAGAGCGGCAGGGCGGTCCAGGCCAGGAGCACCGTGATGGTAACGGCCCAGCCCTGGGCGCTACCCAGAAATTCACGGAACACCTCCCCGGAGTGACCCATCAGAGCGGCGGCGTCCATGCGCGTGACGATGAGCATGCGACCCACGTCGATGGGGTTGAGCATGGTCAGGACCAGCATCATCTTTTCCAGCGGGTACTCGCTGAAGGAGTAGAGCGCGAGCAGCAAGAGGCCATCGAATATCAGAGCGAAAAAGAACCAGAGCAGCAGGGCCAGGCCGATGCCGCGGGCTTTGTCGCGAAACAGCATAGCGCCCAGAAAAGCCAGGGCTACAAAGGAAGTGGTAATGAGGGCACCTGCCAGCAGCAGGAGAAAGCTCAGCAAGCTTTGCTCGTGCCAGAGCAACGGCGCCCCCACCCCGATCAACAAGGCCAGCACCAGGGCGAGGGCCAGCCCGGCAAATTCCGTCAGCAGGACGCTGGTGCGGTCTACTGGCTGGGCCAGCACCAATTCCATGAACTCTCCGGAATTGTAGTAATAGATAGTGGAAAAGACCACGCTGACCAGCGGCACGACGATCAGCACGATATTGAGCAGGCTCAGCATCGCCTTCTCGGGCCGGCCCTCCAACAGGAATAGTCCCAGCGTGAAGGCTAGCAGGATGAGCGTATAAGCCAGCACAATGCGGTTGCGCACAATATCGCCGATGATATATCCCAGAATTTTACCCATCTCCTTTCTCCTTTTTCATGATCTGTGCAATAGCCTTTGACAGGCGTGTTTCTTCCGTTTCTTTTTTCAAAGCCTCTATAGTCTTAAAAAAGACGATGCGGCCGTCCTGGATGAACAGCACGTCGGAGGTGATATCATCGAGATCACTGAGGATGTGCGAGGTAGTCAGAATGAGCTTGCCGCGTTCGCGCTGCCGGCGGATCTTATCCTTGAGCAGTTCGTTCGACAGCGGATCGAGGCCGGCAGTGGGTTCATCCAGAATCAGGATAGGCGGATCAAAGAGAAAGGCCAGGGCGGCGCCGACCTTTTGACGCATACCGCTCGAAAGGGTATGCATTCGTTTTTTGCGAAAGCGCTCCAACCCGAAAGCATCGATGAGCTCCTCGTCAAGTGACACCTCGCTAGCGGGGCGGCGGATCTGCCTGATCAGGCGCAGCACCTGATCGACACGCATCTGATCGGGATAGCGCCCTACCTGTGGCATATAGCCGATGTGGCGCCGGTACCCGAAACTGCCGGATACCAGTGTATCCCGCACCCGGATGTGGCCCTCATCGGGGTGCACCAGGCCGAGGATGCACTTGATCAGCGTTGTTTTTCCCGAACCGTTGGGGCCGATAAAGGCGATACTTTGGCCTTCCTGCAGTCGCAGGTCAACCGACTGCAGGGCCTGAGTTTTGCCGAAGCGCTTACTGAGCTCTTGGATCTCGATCATGTACGATGGGTTTCATTCTGGGATATTCATCTATCAGTGCTTCCGGGACGATGCTGGGCAGCAGCCGCTCGGCATACTCCAGCATATCGATGAAAAAGCTGTGCAGCAGCATACTGGCCGCGGGTACCTTGCCGATGATCAGCGCGTGGAGGCTTACCGGACGATAGGGCACATCACCGAAGCCGTCGCGGTTGAGGTCGGCGCCGCGGTACTGACTCCAGTAGTTATGGGTGAAGGAATTAGGATTATAGCGAGAGTTCGTAATGACTTCAAAGGTATTGCCAATGAAATTATTGTTTTCCACGACGTTGTCCAGGCAGTTGCCTTTGATGTCGATCGCCCATCCGTTGTTGCGGAAATCATTGTGGTGGATTTGCAGCCGGTTAGCACCTTCGGCGAGAATTCCCTTGGTGTTGTTCAGGAAAGTATTGTAGGCCATTTCCCCGTCGCTGATCTCTTTGAGCAAAATACCGTAGGAAGCACCGCCCCAATTGTGTTCGAAGCTGTTGGCAAGCATGCGGATTTCGCGGGAGAACATAACGGCTACCCCTACGCCGTTGTCGCGGAATACGTTGTCTTCGTACAGGTCACGATTGGAAAACATAAAATGCAGGCCGTAGCGGATATTGAATTCACTGACATTGCCTCGAATCTCGCTGTCGTCGACAAATTCGAAGTAGATGCCGTCGCGGTGACCGGTGGCGTAGTTATCCTCTACCAGGATGCGCTCTCCTTCCCAGATGTGGATGGCGTTGCCGGCGGAGGCTTCCTTTTCAGCCTCCCCGATGATCTGATTACCGCGCACGATACAATCTTCCGACTTTTGCAGGTAAATCCCGAAGAAGGTTTTTTCCAGGCGGTTGTCTTCCACCCGGCAGCCCCGGCATCTGAGCAGCCGGATGGCTGCGTTGTCGTCGAGATAGCTGACGCCCATATTACGCAAGGTCAGGCCGCGGATCAGGCTACTGTCGCCGGCCACCGTCAGGATTTCTCCGTCACCGCCGGCATCGATAACGGCGCCATTTTCACCTATAATAGATAAGGTGTGAGGCACCTTGATACCGCTTTCGCGGTAAATGCCCTCTTCTACGCGCAGCGTATCACCCGGGCGGGAGCGTGCAACAGCCTCCGTCAGGTTTTGAACGGCGCAACTCTGGCAAACGCGTACGGTATTCTGTCCGCTCAGGGGCAATAGCGGTAGTATCAGCCCCCAGCTCCAAAGCCATCGAAGCAAGATACCGGTCATATTGACTCTCTTTGTCTGACGTAAGCTTTCACTTCCTCCCAGCTGAGTATTTCTCCGCCGTGCTCCTCACGCGCTGCTTCCGCCGCCTCGCGCGTACTAAAGCCGGTGAGGTCAGCGCCCATGGGGCTCGGCATTTCCGGGCTACGCAGGAAATACATCTCTTCCACGGGGTGTAACTCGCCGGGCGTATCGGCGGCAATCGCCAGCACGTAGGCGTATTCCCGCTCCGCAGACGCTTCCTCCTGCAGGAAGTTAATCATACACTCGACAGCGTCGAACTTGTAGACCTTTCCCTTATCAGTCACCAGCTCAGCACCGTAGCGGGGATCGGCGATGGTCATTTTACAATAGACGCCCTGATCCTCCCCGAAGTCGATAGATTTTGGTTCGGGGCGGCAGCCCAACAGCGGGACGCATAACAGGGCGTAGAAGAGCCATTTCATTTTCATATATTGCTTCATTTTTTTGACCAAAAAGCCAGAAAAGATAAGATGCCTGAAAGCAGGAGCAGGTAGCCGCCCGTCGCCGGATAGGAGTAGGCGACAAAATTGAGCAGCTCCTTGCGGCCCAGCAGCGGCGGCTGGTAGGTCATACCCGGCACCTTGATCGGCGCCTGCGGATCGAGGTTGTGCCCGTAGTCGTACAGCCACAGGTAAAAATCGTAGATGCCCAGCCCGCCGAGCACCACGAGCAGCAGGAACCAGCCCAGGTAATAGTACCAACGGTTCGCTATCACAGCTCCGATTCCGAGCACCCCCATACCGATGACGATATAGGGAAAGTATTGCAGTTCCGGAATGGAGTCAGGTTCCACCGGCTGCATGCCGATGTAGTGATTCAGAATGTTGATATTCTGCAGGATGTGTTCACTGCTGCCCGATATCTTGTTGATCCAGATATACATGTGCAGCCCTTCCGGAAACTGCGGCGCCTCCAGGGTAATCCGCCAGAGCGGGAAGGCGAAGAGCAGCAGTATGGAGGCAACAGCAACGGCCATGAGCCAGCGGGGCCAGGGTTTTGAACTCATAAATGATTTTATATGGAATTATGGGTTGATGTATTAGTATCAATTTAGCCGAAAGAGACTTGGAGACTTGGAGACTTGGAGAACCGCAAAATCGATGGATTTTCCAACTCTCCAGGTCCCCTTGTCTTTACGTATTCAAGTCTCCTTTGACTTGAGCTATCTACGGAGGACTTACAATCACATCCGGTCCTCCGACTTCTCTTCCGCCTGCTCACGCAGGCTCATCTGCTGTTCGAGATCTTCGTTGAGGCCCCAGCGCAGCGGTACGCCCGATCCTTCAGGAGAGACGCGGACGTAGCCCGACATTTCCTGGTGCAGCGCCGAGCAGAAGTCGGTGCAGTAGAAGGGGAAGATGCCGGTTCGCTGCGGCGTCCACTTCAGGGTGCGCGTCTGGCCGGGCATGACAAGTAGTTCGGCGTTCGTATTGCCGAGTATAGCGAAACCGTGCGGTACGTCCCAGTCCTGTTCCAGGTTAGTCAAGTGGAAGTAGACCTCATCGCCTACCTCAATGCCTTCTATGTTATCGGGCGCCAGGTGGCTGCGAATGGCGGTCATGTAGACGTGCACCTCATTTTCACCTTCGCGTTCGACGCGGGCGTTACCTTCCCCTTTGGTCGCCCGGGGATGTTCGTTATCCTCGATGCGATAGAACTTCTTGACATTCGGTCGAATCATTTCGGCCGGGATGGCCTGGGCGTAATGCGGCTCTCCTTTGGTCGGGAAGTCGAGGATGAGCTCCATAGTTTCTCCGCTGATATCGAAGAGCTGCGCTGAGTGTACAAGTTCAGGGCCGGTAGGCAGGTAGCGGTCTTTGGTGATCTTATTCATGGCGACCAGGTATTTCCCGTAGGGGTTCATGGTTTCACCACCGGGGATAACGAGATGGCCGGGCGAGTAATAGGTCGGCTTCCGGTCCAGTATTTCTTTGCTTTGTACATCCCATTTCACGACTTCCGAAGAGATGAAAAAGGTAGTATAGGCATTGCCTTTACCGTCGAACTCGGTGTGCAATGGGCCCAGTCCTGGTTTTTCCACTACGCCGTCGATAGCGGCTTCGTAGCTGATGATGGGAATGCCTTCAAAGTCTCCCTCAAAGTTCTCATTTTCGATGGCCTGCTGAATCTTTTCAAAAGAATAGACCGACAGGTCGGCGGAGAGTTTGCCGTTGCCGACGATGTACTCGCCGGTGGGGTTGATATCGCAGCCGTGGGGAGATTTGGGGACGGGCAGGAAGTAGACCATTCCCGGGCTTTCCTTGGGGTCGAGAACGCGGACGCTAGTCTCTTCTTCGGATTCGGCGATGCCGCTGCCTTCGTCCACCGTATTGTGGTAGTAGCTGGTCTCGCGGGTTTCAAAAGCGCCTTCTTCCAGGTATTCTTCGGCTTTGCGCCAGTTGACGACGGCCATCAGGTCCTTGTCGCGCTGCGAGGCGTTCACCTCGAGCAGGGTATGGGCCTGTTCGGAGTTATAGGTGGTCAGGAAGCTCCATCCGTGGGAGATGCCCTTGCCATTTCGCGCCAGGTCATAATTGAAGCCAGGCACGAGGATCTGGAAGGCCAGGTCCATCTCGCCGGATTCGGGATCGACGGAGACGTAGTTGATGGCGCCGTCGAAGTTTTCGGCGTAGGAAGAGATAGGTACGTCATCCTGCGGCATAGGCACGCTAAAGCGGGTGCCGGACACCAGGTATTCGGAATTCTGAGTGATAAAGGGCGAACAGTGCAGGCCGGCGACGAATGGAATTTCCAGGATTTCCACCGTCTCAAAGGTCTTCAGATCGATGCGGGCGATACGCGGCGTGTTGTTGCCGTTGATGAAGAGCCAGCGGCCGTCGAACTCGCCGTCGGTCTGCGATAGTTCGATGTGGTGGGTGTCGTCCCAAGGTACGAAACCGAAGGAGGTCTGAAAGAGCGGCTTGGTTTCTTCGCTATAGCCGTAGCCGTTCTCTGGATATTGAGAAAAGACGGGAATTTCGCGAAACAGTCGTCCGGAGGGCAGGCCGTAAACGGTGACCTGTCCACTGTAGCCACCGGAGAGGAAGGCATAAAATTCATCGTATTCTCCGGGCGGCACGTAGGCCTGTTCGGCGACGTCGCCATTGACGACGCCCTCAGTGGTTTGTGTGTCACAGCTGCTGAACAGCCCGGCGGCCAGAAAAAAACTTATAGCCATCAGTAGGTGAAGGCGCTTCATGATATTGTTTTTTGATTGTTTATATGAATTGCTTGTACAGGATTTTTAATTGGTTACCCTTCCATTTCTTCGATCGCCTGGTCGCTCTGACCGACCCGTTCGCGATCGTTGTGGCGCATAAATTCGAGAATGGCGCGGGCGTCCCCGATGGAGATATTCTGATTGGGCATCCGCGTCAGGCATTCTTCGAGCAGGGCCTGTGCCTCCGGATCTTCGGCCAGCATCACCTCGACATTGGTGATCATGTTCATAATCCACTCCGGCTTGCGTTTGTTGGTGATCCCTGCCCATCCGGGGCCGACGACGCGCTGGTCGGTCAGCTTATGGCAGGCGGCGCATTTCATTTCGTAGATGGATCGGCCCATTTCAACCATCTGCATATCGATGGTATCGGTGATTTCTACGTTTTCCACGGCGCCGATACCTTTACCTTCGGCAATGCTTTCCGGCGTCTCTTCTTCTTCAATCATACTTTGAGGCGGTTCCCCTTCGTCGGCGGGCGGCTGCTCTCCTCCACCGCAGGAAAGGACGAATCCGAGCAGGAGCAGGGAGAAAAGGAAGGTCAGACTTTTCATGTCAAATGTTTTTGTTGTTTACAGGTATCGCCGCGAATTCAGATATCGGAAAAAAGCACAAATGAAGAATTACTATTTCTATAATTCATAATAATCCGTATGACAGATTGAAAAAACGGCTTATCTCCAGCTATTATTCCGCAGCCACTACCTCCCTTAACGGAGCGCTGTAATGGATGTTTAGCAGGCCAGCAATTTCTCCGCCTGCATGGTGCTTTAATTCACTTTAGCCCGGACCGGGTTACAGTGTGACCTTTTTCCCGGTTCTGGCCGATTTGTAGACGGCTTCCACCACGCGGATATCGCGCAGTCCCACTTCCCCGGGTACCAGAACGGGCTGGTTGTTGATTATCGCGAGCGCATCGTCATCCATCTGGCGGGCCTGTTGGTTGTCGAGAGTAGCGTCGAGGGTGATATCACCGGAAGTAGCCCCCTTAACGCCACTGTAAGCGGAGAAAGGCTCCAGTTCTGCTCTTCCCTCCGCGTAGATCACCTTGAGGAAATTCATGCTCATGCCGAAGCTGGTGGCGCATTGTGCGGCGGCGGCGCTGGGAAATTCCAGCTGAAAGAGGGTGGTTTCATCCACCTCGGTGTAGATTTCCGGGCGGTTGGTAAAGTGCTGGGCCATCACCGAGATGGGTTCCTCCCCGGTGGTATAGCGGGCGGCGTTGAGCGGGTAGACGCCCATGTCGTACATGGCTCCGCCGCCCATTTCTTTTTTCTGTTTCCAGTGATCACTGCGGCCGTCGTAGTAGCCGGCCGAGGCGGTGACCAGGCGGATGGGGCCAAAGGGTTTTTCCTCCGCGATTTGCATGATGCGCTGCGTATTAGGTTCGTGGTGCATGCGGTAGCCGATGGAGAGTTTGACACCCGCCTTGTCGGCAGCATCGATCATGGACTGACATTCTTTAACGGTAAGGGCCATCGGTTTTTCGCACCAGACGTGTTTGCCGGCCTGCGCCGCCCGGATGCTGTATTCGGCATGCATCGAAGGGGGTAGCACGATGTAGATGACATCGATATCGGGATTGTCCGCGATCTCGTCGAAGGTCTCGTAGTTGTAAATATTTTTCTCCGGAATACCGTACTGCTCTTTCCAGCGCTCAGCCTTAGCGGGCGTACCGGTGACGATACCGGCCAGCCGGCAGTGCTCGGTCAGCTGCAGGGCGGGAGCCAGCACCTGCGTGCTGTAATAGCCCAGGCCGACCAGGGCGACGCCGATTTTTTCCTGATTGCGGCGGCGGCTAATGCTGAAGCTGGGTAAGGCCAGTGCGCCGGCGGCCAGCGCAGTGACTTGCAGAAATTCTCGGCGGGAGGAATGGTGATTCATGATTGCAGTGTTATATGAATTTATGTTACTTAAAAATAATAAACTGTAGGATATCTGGCGAGGTAAGTATCTGAACAATTTTATTTTCACTTTAAAACTTAGCTCTTATCTTCGATGTTTTTTACTTCCTTGCAGAAGCGATACGAGACAAACAGCGAATAATGAATACCCCCTTCCTTTCCGGTCGCCCCCTTCTCGTCATGCTCTCATTATTGCTGACGGGCTGTTTCAGTTCCCGGGAAGTGCACGTATGGGAATACGGCCGGCTTCAACCACGTTTCTTCTATGAGGTCATTCCCTTTCAGGAGGAAGCGGGGCTTATTTTCATCGAAGTGGAGCTGGAGGGAAAGATGCGAAAATTTCTTTTTGACACCGGCGCCCCCAATGTGATCAGCCGCGAGCTCAGGCAAGAGCTGGGGCTGGGCGCCACCTTTTACCGCAAGGTGCGGGATTCGAATAACCGGCGCCGCGAACTGTCAGGGGTCACCCTGGACTCACTGCGGATCGGAGAACTCTTGTTCACCGATACCCGGGCTATCGTCGCCGACCTGAACGAGGTAACCCTTTTCGACTGTCTGGACATCGACGGGTTTATCGGCGCCAACCTAATGCGGCTCGCCAAGTGGCAGATTGATTTTTCCACCCGGCGCATCACCATTAGCGATCAAATCAGCCAGCTACCTACCGGAGGCGGCATTCCTGTTCCTTTTTCCGTCAACGGACAGGGCACGCCCTACCTGAAGCTGGGCATTGACGGCGTTCCGGTTAAAGTGGAACTGGACTACGGCTCCACCGGTGGTTTTTCGCTGAACCGGCATCTGCTGGCCGACCTGCCTGGCGGCCGTATCGTCAACCGCTCTTTTGGTCTTTCCAGTATAGGGCTTTACGGCGGCATGGATGATACCGTCACCCATTACCGCTTCGGCCAAATACAGCTGGGCAATCTGCTTTTCCAAGATCAGGTCATCAAATTTGAAAGTAGCGGCAGCGCGCTGATCGGCACGGATGTGTTTCGCCATTTCATCGTTACCTTCGACTGGGAGCGGTACCAACTTTATCTGCAGCCGCTGCACGATTTGCCGAGGACCTACCAGAGCTTCGGTCTTGTCATCCTTCCCAGATACGGGAAAATGATCGTAGCCAGGGTGTTTGAAAACTCACCCGCCTCCCGTGCCGGGCTGCGCATCGACGACGAAGTGCGCTCGCTCAACGGGCGCCCGGCCTATACCTGGCTGAAAAACGAGGGTTGTGCGCTCTACCATTTCTTTCTGGATACCGAGTCCCTGCCCGATTCCCTGCCATTGGAATTTCTTCGCGACGGTGAGCTCCGGCAGGTCAGCCTGGAACCCGCTGACCTCTACCAGTACGGACGCTGATGCTTGCGACACTTATTAACCGCTCTTTGCTTGAAACCGGCTGAGAAAAACTACCGGGGCCCGATTATTGTTGCAATACTGGACAGGTAATTTTAAAATACGTACCTTTCCATTTATCGTTTAATTTTAAGCTTAGTTTTATGCAAGTTGATAAAAACAAAGTAGTGACACTTCACTACAAGCTCCACCGAGAGGATCCAGAAGGTACGCTCATTGAAAAAACTTACGGTAGTCAACCGCTCACTTTTCTATATGGCGCTGGAAACATGATTCCTGAATTTGAAAACAAGCTGGAAGGTAAGGAGCCGGGAGATGACTTTGCCTTTAGCATCGATCACGAGAACGCCTATGGGGAATACAACCCCGAAGCCATTATCACCGTACCTATTTCCGCCTTCACGGTAGACGGCAAGATCGCCAAGGAAATTCTGGAGGAAGGTCGCCGGATTCCCATGCGGGATCGCAACGGCAACCAACTGAACGGTACCATTAAGGAAGTAAAAAAGGAAGAGGTGGTCATGGACTTTAATCACCCGCTGGCCGGCATTGATCTTTTCTTCGAAGGTGAAGTGGAAGAAGTGCGCGAAGCTACCGAATCGGAAATTGAACACGGTCATGCCCACGGACCGGGCGGCGTGGAACACCAATGATTGGAAAAGGAAATCAGCAACAAGAGAAGGGAAACCGGTTTTTCTGACTCCTTGCTCTTTTCGCCCGAACCGTTCCTGCTCATCAGGTGGGGACGGTTCGGTTAACCTTCCTTTTTAAGCCCTCCTTTCTTTGAGGGTAGAACCTTACCAAGCTTTTTTTAAACCAAATCATCATTCAGGCCCGCCAGCGGCGCATGGCAGCAAGGGAGAGGTAGTAAGCCGGCAGGGCCATGGCGGTACCGAGAATGGTTCCACCAAGAATCAAGGCCAGCAGCACATTATATCCATCACTGAAAAGGGCGAGGAACTGAGCCGGCGAGTCGAAAGATACAACGGCATGCACCCCGGTTAACTGCTGTCCGATAACGAAAGCCAAACCAAAGAGGAACGGCGCCGTGATGGGATTGGTGTTAAATACGCCGATACCTGCCGCCAAGCGGTTCCATCTCAACCAGGAAGCCAAGCCCACGGCGATAAATACCTGCAGCCCGATAAAAGGCGTCATTCCAATAAAGATTCCCAGGGCAAACCCCCGCGCTACTTTCTCCGGATCGTCATCGATATGACGCAAGCGCTGCTGGAGTTTTTCCCAGCCCAATAATTTCTTCATGTTCATGGCATCGTACTTTTTCGCCGATAGAATGATTTGGTGTTTAGCGGAAGCGTAGGTAAGACCTGCACCGGGGCATTCTTTTTTAACCGCTCCGGCCGGCAACGTGCAAGATACAAAATGTATGCTTATTTATTCACTAGCTGAACACTATTAATGTTGTGTTTTGTTTTAAAGTGCTCATTAAAAAAGGCTGTTTTAACAAAATTTTCATACGGGGGATGTCAAGGCAGCAGTCTCCGTCTTTCTTTTCTAAATGAAAAACCCGCAGTTCCGTCAGTGACGGCTGCGGGCCTTCTATGTGCTAATTGGCTATACACTATCTCTGTACGTCGCTTCGTCGGCGAGAGTTATACTTAGCCCAACCACAGCGCCACTGCCGTAAGTAACCCGGTTAAAGCGCTGAGAGCGATGGTATTGACATTAGATTTAACCAGTTCCCGGCTGTTGTAGTGTTGGCGAATATGACGGACGATGAGCAATCCGGCTGCGAAGGAAGCTATCGCTACACCCAGAAGCCAGGCATTAAATCCGGGCAGCAGCGCAACCAACAGCAAATTAAAGATGAAAGCTGCCGTCAGAATAGCCGCGTAGATATAAATGCTTTTAGCTTTACCGTAAGTCACGACGAGATGATTTTTGCCGGTCTTGGCATCCGAGGGCGCATCGGGGAATTCATTGATCAGAAGAATATTAGCAGTGAGCAGACCCGCGGGCATACCAGCAATGAAAGCTATCCAGCTCAACTCCTGGGCGAGCACATAAGTCATGCCCAGGGTCACCAGCGGCCCGAAAGCCAGCGAGATACCCAGTTCACCAAGCCCCTGTCGCGCTACCAGTCGCAGGGGCGGCGCCGTGTAGAAGTATCCGATAGCCAGCCCCGCCAGCCCGATAATTAGCGCCGGCAGCCCCGTTACCAGTGTGAGGTACACCCCGGTAAGGGCCGCAGCGATTATTAATGCAATGCCCAGGCGCTTGGTGCCCTCCAGGCTGATCAGTCCCAGCTCTATGGCCCGGCTGCCACCGGAGTACTGTTGAAAATACTGCGTATTGAGCGGGTCCGTACCATCTTTGTAATCGAAATAGTCATTCATGACATTACTGCCCAGATGCAGCAAAGCTACCCCCAGCAGGGCCACGATGAAATTCAACCAGGGAAACGCCGCCGATTCCGCTAATACATAACTGTAGGTGAAAGCCGCCCCGATCAGCGCCGGCATGATCACCGCCGAAAGAAAAGGCATACGGGTAATCACCAGCGCCTTGATCAACTTGGTGGACCAGCGGATAGGGGGTTGGGCCGCCTCCACCGGTTCATCCAGAAGCTCCGTTACGCCACAGTACCCCGTTTGTCCTTTATCCTTCCCGTTTGCATAGGTAGGCGTAATGCGAATACGGGCGGCAAACGGGGTTCCGTCCTTTCGGACAAATACGGTCTTTCCCAAAAACTTCCCCTCTTCACTCGCCTTTTTCAACCATACCGGCACATTCTGGAGTACGATCTCGCCAGGCGAAAAAACGCTGACCCGCTCTTTGCCAATGACTTCTTCCTTTTGATACCCAAAGGTCTCTTCTGCTCCACGGTTGAAGGTTTCGATGATACCCTCCATGTCACAGGTGATGACACTCTTCATAGTACTTATTTTTTTTGCTTCGACATTTTCAAATGTTTCTGAAAATAAAAAACACCCGATTGATCTAAAAGGTTCTCCACCCCGGACAAAATCAACAAACATCAGGCTACCACAAAAAAAGTGGGATCGCCGGATAGCGATCCCACCAAATTTATGTTAAATATTGACTATCTGCGCACCTGTAATCAGGCATGAAACATCTCCGCGTATCCTGAATACAGCATGAAATTATTGATGGTAAAAAAGACAGCGCCGATAATGCAGGGAATCAGCAGATAGGCTGCTGTTTTATTATATTTGTAGAACTGAGTAATCGCCAGGAAAGTCATGCCGGTTAAAGCCAGCATATCGAGAAAAGCCAGTAATGGGATCTCGTGCCCGAAGAAGAAGAGCGACCAAAGTGAACTCAGAATGAGAATACCTGCGTAAGTCCAGGCCGGCCAGGCAATTTCTCCCAGCGAACGATCTTTCCACAGCATCCAGAAAGCGATGCCGCTGAGACTGAACAGCGCGACTTCCGCCATATTCACCTGTTGAAAAGTCAGGGTCCAAACTTCCTCCGTCAGAGGCTGGTACCATTCTGGAATAGGAAACATATTATTGAAGGTATAGGCCGCTGTACTCAGTAATCCTATGAGTAAAAGTTTAATAATTTTTGACATAGTCAAAATGGTTTTATTTCTTTCAGAAACTTCTGAAACATACTTTTTAAACAGACTTATTGCCCACTTGTTTGAAAATTTCCCACTTTAGTAAGAGGGAGGTAGAGGTATTCTCTAGTTTTAGTAAATTAATAGCCTGAACAAATGGAAACAAGAACTTTCGCATGACTATAACCCAATTAATTGAGCAGGCCGAATCACTTGCTCAACGCGCCATTGCCCGTCGTCAGGAAAAAGATGCCGCCACCGGATCAGTATTTGTAAAGGAAACTGTTCGTCAGTGCCTGTTTATTGCCGGACAGTCGGAGCTGTCGCAATCTGAAAGTGAGCGGGCGGCCGTAGCGGTCTGGCTGTATTTCACCGCGCTGGAGAGAGGGGTTCTGTTCGCATCCCGCCAGGAAAAGATTCTTGAGTCAGTCCGTCTGCTTGAAGAGCTCGAATTGCCCGAAGAGGATCGCCGGCAAATTCAGCGCGCCGTCATGGCGGCTGTCAACAGTGAGCCTGCCGACCTGTTTGATGAGGTGGTCTGTGATGCCGTCAACAGCATCATACTGCAGGCTGATCAACTCAGTGATTTTTCCCAGCAGGAACTGCTTCTATATCAAACCCTGGCCGGCGCCAATGTCGGCTGGCTGCGTCTGCTGCGGGAACAGTTGGGGCAGCTGCGTTTTTTCACGGAGTACGGCCGCTCCCACTTCAACGACAAACGCGATTCCCTTCTGGAGAAACTCAACACCTATCAAAAGGCGATGCGCCGGGAGCAACGCGAGGAGCTGATGCAGGAATTCAACCTGAGCAAAAAGGACCTGAAGCGGCTCAAAAAGCTCGGCAAGCGTGACAACCGCGGAGTCCAGACGCTCTTCCGCCTCACTTCCCGCAACCACTTTACCCTCAACGCAATGGTGGATCGCAAAGCAAATATTATGATTTCTATCAATGCCATCATTCTCTCGGTGATGATCGGCGGGCTGGTCGGCGGGCTGAGTGAAGCCTGGGAAATACGGATAGGGCCCATCGTCCTGCTCATCCTGACCAGTTCGCTGTCTATCATCTTCGCCGTCTTTTCCATCCGTCCGGAAGTCAGCCACGGCGAGTTCTCCCGCGAGGAACTTCGCGCCAAAAAGGGCAACCTGCTCTTCTACGGCAACTTCCTGAAAGTCTCCCTCAAAGACTTCGAACGCGAAATACTGCAGCTGCTCAACGACCGCCACTACCTTTACCTCTCTATGATTCGCGATATCTACTTCCTCGGCGAAACGCTCAACAAGAAAAACCGCCTGCTGCGCATTTCGCTCAATATCTTTCTCGTAGGGATTATTCTGGCGGTACTGTTGTTGGGGGGAATGGAGTTGTTAGGGGTCTAAGTTCCTGGATTCTTGGGTTCTGTATGGTGCTGCCCCGGCAGCCTTCGAAAACCACCGGTAAGCATACTTCTGCGGTTCTTCCGTTATGCCTGGCTCAACCACTAGACCGTAAGTACAATTATTCTAACAAAATCCATCTCAATCTAATAATAACCCAATTGTGCCCGGGTAAGTACCCTGTGTACTAGTGCCGGAGGCACTAGCTACTTTCCTTTTTCTCTTCTTCCGGATAATTATAGAAAAAGTTGCGCAGGGCCGTCAGTTGCTCCTCGTTGCCCAGGGCGATAAAGCTGGTGTTAGGCGCAAGTACGGTATCGGGGGAAGGATTAACTTCATAGTTTCCTTCAGCGTGTTTGAAGCCTATGATATTGGTGCCCGTAGCGCTGCGCAGGTTGAGGTCGCGGATCGATAAGCCCTGGCAGGTAGGCGGCAGTTCTTTGTAAGTGACTTCTTCGAAACCGATATCCGAGCGGTACTCGTTCGTTATGAAGGAAAAAAATTCTACCGCACCAGGCTGGCTGACCAGGGTCGCCATGTAGAAGCCCCCGATCTGTTCGGGCATGACGACATGATCGGCGCCGGCGAGCATGAGCTTGCGCTCCGAGCGGGGATCCTTGGCCCGGCTGATGATATTGATCTTGGGATTGAGCTGCCTGGCGGTGAGCACGGTGAAGACATTATCAGCATCTTCCGGAAGGGAGGTTACGAGCGCCCGGGCGCGTTGGATGCCGGCTTGCACCAGCGCTTCATCGTGTGTGGCGTCATCCAGGATGTAGAGCAATTCTTTTTCACTTTTCTGCAGATTTTCAATCTCTTCCTCGCTCTCATCAACAATGACAAAGGGAATATCGTGCTTTAGAAAATGCCCGGCAGCCTCTTTTCCATATCGTCCGTAACCGCAAAGAATGACGTGTCCGCTGAGCTTATCGATATTATCCCGGATCAAATTGGTGTGCATGTTCTTAAAAATTTCCCCTTCGATTATGTAATAAGAAAAAACAGAAACGAGGTAGGCAAATAACCCGATATTCAACAGAATAAAAACAGAGGTGAACAGTTGTCCGATAGTGCTCAGCGGCTGTACCTCCGTATATCCGACCGTCGACAGAGTAATGATGGTCATATACACGGCATCCATCAGGCCGAACCCCTCGATCAGGGTAAAGCCGACTACGCCCAATAATATATCTATCAATAGGAGTAACAAGGCCATCCTGGCGCTGAGTAAAGAAGAAGGGAGCTGGTGTAGTTTTATATCTTTGCGTCGTAACAAGTGCTGTGGCCTTATTAAATTGAAGCCTAAAATTATAGGTAAAAAGCGAAAATACAGATCTTCCCGCTTAATAAGCATTCGGCCCCCATCTTTTCCTGATACAGGGTCAACTTTTCTATTACTACCAAAACCGGCACAGCACTTATCTTGTAGGAGAACATGCACTTATTCCGTTTCCGTTCAAATTTTCATCCATGGAATTACCTATCCTTTCCGATATCGTCATTATTCTGGGCTTGGCCGTGCTGGTCATCTTGCTGTTTCAAAAGCTGCAGATGCCTACCATTCTGGGTTTCCTGATTACGGGAATGATTGCCGGCCCGAACGGGTTGGCACTCATCGATGCTGTCCACGAAGTGGAGATGATGGCAGAGATCGGTGTCATTTTGCTGCTGTTCATCATCGGTATGGAGTTTTCCCTCAAAACGATGGCTTCTATACAACGGATTATTTTACTGGGGGGCTTTATCCAGGTGGGCGGGACCATAGGACTGACCTTCCTGGTTGCCTACGGCATGGGTTATGCCTGGAATGAAGCCTTGTTTCTCGGTTTTCTATTTTCGCTGAGCAGTACGGCAATCGTACTGACCATCCTGCAGGAGAGAGGAACCATCAATGCTCCCCATGGGAAAATTGCGCTGGCGATCCTCATTTTCCAGGATATCATCGTCGTGCCGATGATGCTGTTCGCCCCGCTTCTTACCGGCGAATCAGAGGATGTACTGGGCACACTGCTGACCCTCCTGCTCAAAGCAGGCCTGGTGGTGGCGCTGGTATTACTGAGCGCCCGGTACCTGGCGCCCCGTCTGCTCGATATGATTGCGCGTACTCAAAGCCAGGAGCTGTTTTTGCTATCGGTGATCGTCATCTGTTTTGCTGTCGCCTGGGGTACTTCCAGCATTGGCTTGTCGCTGGCTCTGGGTGCTTTTATGGCGGGGCTGGTCATCTCTGAGTCGGAGTACAGCCATCAGGCCACCGCCCTGGTTTTGCCCTTTCGGGAAATATTCACCAGTTTTTTCTTTGTTTCCATCGGTATGCTGCTCGACCTGCGCTTTTTCATCTTGAATATAGGGCTGGTGATCCTATTCACGCTCGCCGCTATGCTTGCCAAGTTTTTCATAACCTGGCTGGCAGCCCTGGCACTTCGCTTCCCGCTTCGTACAGCTTTGCTGACGGGCTTTTCCCTCTTACAGATTGGCGAGTTTGCTTTTATCCTTTCGGAAACGGGGCTGGAGTACGGGCTCCTGGGAGAACAGCTCTACCAATACTTCCTGGCCATATCCATCCTGTCGATGGCCGCCACGCCCTTTTTAATGAAATATTCCACCAATATTGCCGACTGGTTGCTGCGCCGGCCCCTGCCGGACCGCTTGCGGCATTTCAATCAACTGAGCGAACATGCGGATGAGGAGCCCGACGAAGCGGAACTGGAGGATCATGTTATCGTTATCGGCTATGGGCTCACCGGCCGCAACGTAGCCAACGCCGCCAAATTTGCCCGCCTGCCCTATATCGTGGTCGACCTCGATCCGGACCGGGTAGCCGCCGCCCGCCACGACGGGCATCCAGCCACCTACGGCGACGCCACCAGCTCTTTCGTCCTCCAGCATATTCATGTGTACAACGCCCGCGTAGCCGTTATTGCCATCACTGACCCACAAGCCTGCCAGATGATCGTCATGCAAATCCGTAATATTTGCCCGACCGTCTACCTCATCGTACGTACGCGGGCGGTCAGTGAGGTGAGTGAATTCTACCGTCTGGGCGCCAATGAGGTGATCCCAGAGGAATTTGAAGTATCCGTGGAGGTTTTTACACGATTGCTCAATCGTTACCTCGTCCCGCAGGATGAAATCGAAGCCTTTGCCCGTGATATCCGTGCGGGAGCTTACGAAATACTCCGGCCACGCCCTCACCACGACACCATTCAGGAGCGCCTGCTCAATATCCCCGATGTCAATATCACCTGCCTGAAGGCTCTGCATTCCGAGAATGAAGTGATTGGCAAGCCGCTTGCCAAATCCAATATCCGGGCCGAATACAGCGTCAACCTCATCGCCCTGATGCGGGCCGATAAACTGATCACCGATATCGGAGGCGATACGGTCATCAAACAGGATGACGTCCTCTACCTGATCGGTGAACCGGAGGCGATCGACCGCTTCAACCGGAAACTGAAATACTGAGGAGAGAGAGGATGCGCTGAGCGGCTTCGCTTTGCTCTGGGCATGGGGGTATGATGAAAAAAGGTTAAGTTCCCGGACGCCTCCCTGACGGTCGACGACCGGGAACTTAACCTTTTTTCATGGGGGATTTGTCCTTGACACACGCTGCTTCGGCTTGCGTTCGGCAGGAACGGAAAAACTTAGGTTTGAAGAAATGCGCTTGACTTCCGTACTTACTCAGGAGTTGTATTTGCCGCGGCTCCCCCTCTCCTCGAATCGCAGTTCTCAGAAATTCGACAACGCTCTTCGTCGAGGAGAGGGGGCGGAAGGTGAGGAGTAAACGCGAAACTGCTTCACATTGCTCCCGACTTGGGAGCAGGTGAAAAGCTACTGCTTGCCGCCCCATACGAAAAGAGGGAACAATGAAAATACCGGTTGCCCCTTCACAGCCTCAAGCGCAACGCGAAGCACCGTATGCCCAGCGCGATGTCCTAAAACTCAAATTTCCTGACCCCCAACCAGGCGCAACGCCCAAAAGCCCCACCTAAAACCTCCTCCCCTTTTCCTTTATTTATTACTTTCGTGCAAATTCAAAAACAATTAACTATGATCAGGAATATATCTTTTCTCCTATTGTGCTTCCTCCTCGCCGCCTTTCCCGCCCGCAGCCAGGAAAACGGCGACGAAAAAGAAGCGCCGACAATGGAATTCGAAGCCTACGACCCACCTTCCTCACTGATCGTACCCGAACATCCGAAGACCAATGCCCGTTTTCCTTTCGTCGACGTTCACAGCCACCACTGGCGCATGGCCGAGCAGGACCTCGACCTGCTGATCCGGCAGATGGACTCCCTGAATATGGGCGTCATCGTCAACCTGAGCGGTCGCGGCGGAGAAGAACTGGAGAAGATGCTGAAGCACGTGCGCGAAAGCGGCTACGAAAAACGCATCGCTATTTTTACCAATATAGACACTGACAACATCGGCGATGAAGACTGGACGGAACGGACGGTCCGGCAGCTGGAACAGGATGTAAAAAACGGCGCCAAGGGGCTGAAGATCTACAAGAGCCAGACCATGTTCGCCAATACGGCAAAAGGCCAACGCATCCCCGTCAACCACCCCAAATTCGCGCCCATCTGGGACAAGTGCGGCGAACTGGGCATCCCGGTGCTCATCCACTCGGCCGACCCCAAACAGTTCTGGGAGCCGCATGATGAAAATAACGAACGCTGGCTGGAGCTCAAGCTGCGCTCCCGCCGCAAACGCAGCGATACCGACCCTGCCCCCTGGGAAACCATCATCGCCGAACAGCACGAGATGTTCCGCAATCATCCCAATACGACCTTCATCAACGCCCACTTCGGCTGGTTCGCCAACGACCTGGACAAACTCAGCGAACTGCTCGATGAACTGCCGCACATGTATGTAGAATTTGGCGCCGTCATCGCCGAGCTGGGCCGGCAACCGCGCTTCGCCCGGCAGTTTTTCGAAAAGTACCAGAACCGCATCCTCTTTGGCAAAGACGCCTACAACCCGCAGGAGTACTACACTTACTTCCGCGTGCTGGAAACCGCCGATGAGTATTTCCCCTACTACAAGCGCTACCACGCTTTCTGGCGCATGTACGGACTGGACCTGCCGGAGGAAGTGCTGCGAAAGATATACTACAAGAACGCCCTCCAGGTCATCCCCGGCCTCGATGCTTCCTTGTTCCCTGAATAGCTCTTAACGTGGGATGCAGATGAAAAGAGGTTAAGTATCCGGACGCCTCCCTGACGGTCGACGGCCGGATACTTAACCTCTTTTCATAGGGGCTTTGCGCTTGACACACGCTGCTTCGGCTTGCTATTGGCAGGAACCGCAAAGCTTATTTTTGAAGATATGCTCTTAGTGTCACCTGTAATATGAAACTTACCTGAATTCAGGAGAAAAGAGCAATGAAAACACCAATTGCCCCTTCCCAAGCTCAAGCGCACCGCGAAGCACCATGTACCCAGCGCAACGCCCTCAAATTTTCTACCCCAAAATCAGGCGTAACGACGCAACGTTACGCTGCTCATCAGTTTCACTCCGCCGGTTGTTCCTCCTCCTCAAGAGGCAGTTCCACCTCGTAGATTTCCATGCTCGACTTATCGAACTTGAAATCGCGTTCTTCGAACATGTGGATCATGCCGGCATTGGTCGGCAGTACGGAAGCGACAACCTTTTGGATGTTGCGTTCCCTGGCGATATCGAGAATATAATCGGTCAGCAAATTGCCGAGGCCTTTTCCCTGCCATTTATCGGCGATCAGGATAGCGTATTCGGCGCTTTCGCCCCAGGCATCCTCGATGATACGCACCACTCCGATCATCTCTTCTTCCCCTTCTTGTTCGATTACGGCGATGATGGCAATCTCCCGGTCGTAGTCGATATGGGTAAAGCGGCTCATCCACTCGTGGGTCACTTTAGGAACGAACCCGAAGAAACGGTAATAGAGCGAACTGGTAGAGATGTAGTCGAGCATTTCCTCGAGCATCGGCTCGTCTTCGGGTCGAATGGGCCGGAGGGTGACTTCTGTACCTTCATTGAGGGTCGCCTTTCGGATATAGCGCCCTGGGAAAGGACAAATGGAAAGGTGGCGGTAGGGTTTGACGCGGCGTTCCGCCACGCGTTTATCCAGGACGATATGGGCATCGAGAACGATGCCGCCCTCTTCGTCGGCGACGAAGGGGTTGATATCGATTTCCTTGATTTCAGGAAAGTCCATCACCAGGTAAGCAAATTTAACGAGGGTGAATTCCAGTTCTTCCATATTGACGCCCGGCAGGTTCCGGTAGCCTTTAAGCAGCGGATAGATTTGGGTTTGTTCGATGATGTGCCGGGCCAGCGCCATATTGAGCGGTGGCAGCCCCATTTGGGTATCTTTATAGACTTCCACCGCGACGCCACCCCGGCCAAAGACGATGGCCGGACCGAAAATAGGGTCTTTGTTGGCGCCGATGAGTAGTTCGAAAGGTTTGTCGATCATCTGTTCGACAAGGATGCCTTCGATCTTTGCATCCGGGCGTTCTTTTTCCACGCTGTCCATAATCTGCTGGAAAGCCTCGCGCACTTCCTCTTCCTTTTTAAGATCCAGCTTAACGCCCCCCACTTCTGTCTTGTGTCCGATATCTGGAGAGACGATTTTCATGACCACCGGGTAGCCGATTTCTTTGGCGAAGGCCACGGCCTCATCGGCCGACTTCGTCACTTTATTTTTACTCACGGGAATATCGTAACAAGCCATGAGATCTTTGGCCTCGTTTTCAGTGAGGGTGCTGCGTCCGTCTTCCAGGGCTGCACCGATGATGGCTTCCGCCTCCTCCGAATTGCGGTCGAAATCGCGGGGGATACCCGGTACGGTTTCGTAGAGCAGCTTGAGGTTGCGAGCGTATTTGTACATGCGTACGAATACATCGACCGCGCTTTCCGGGTAGCGGTAATTCGGCACTTTCCCAGCTTCGAGAATTTCGCGGCCTTCCCAGACGTCTTTTTCCCCCATCCAGGCGGCCAGCACCGGTTTTTTCATAAAACCGGCTACCTGATTGACTTCGACGATACCCCGGGCGATGGCGGAGGAATCGGTCATAGACTGCGGGGTAAGGATGACGAGCACGCCGTCTACTTTTTCATCGCGCAGGCAGGCGTCCACTGCCCGTTTGTAAGCATCAGGACCGGCGTCGCCGAGTACATCGACGGGGTTGCCGTGGCTCCAGGAAGGAGCCAGAAAGCTATCCAGTATTTCCATGGTTTTTTCGGAAAGCTGGGCCAGATCGCCGCCGTTGTCCATCAGGTAATCGGTAGCTAACACGCCGGGGCCCCCGGCATTGGTGACGATGGCGAGGCGATTGCCACGCGGGCGCGGCTGCATGGCCAGCGACTGGGCAGCGTTAAACAATTGTGCAATAGTGTCTACCCGGATAATTCCGGCCCGGTTAAAGGCTGCGTCGAATACCGCATCATTTCCGGCCAGCGATCCGGTATGTGATTTGGTAGCCTGGCCTCCTTCCTCACTTTTACCGGCTTTAAGCACGATGATGGGTTTATTGCGGGCGAAGGAACGGGAAGCGCTCATAAACTGGCGCGCATCCTCGATACTCTCCATATAGATTAGAATACAAGCCGTATGCGGATCGGTACCGAAATAGTCGATCAGGTCGGCAAAGCCCACATCGAGCATGGAGCCGATAGACATAAAATAGCTAAAGCCCACGCTCTGTTCCACCGACCAGTCGAGGATAGAAGTCAGCAAAGCGCCGCTTTGGGAGATGAAAGCTATATTTCCCTTTAGCGCGTTACGGGCGGCGAAGCTGGCGTTGATACCCAGATGCGGATTGATAAAGCCGAGGCAATTGGGCCCGATCACACGCATCTTGTATTTTTTGGAGGTTTCCTTGATCTGGTTATACATCTTTTTGCCTTCTTCGCCGGCCTCCTTGAATCCGGCGGAGATGATTACCAGGCCGCCGACGCCGGCCTCGCCGCAGTCTTCAACAATTCCCGGTACGGTAGGCGCCGGTGTACAGATAACAGCCAGATCGATTTTTTCGCCGACATCGCCTACGCTGCTGTAAGCTTTCTTACCCTGCACTTCCCGGTGTTTCACGTTGATGGGGTATATCTTGCCGGTGAAGCCGGCGTTAAGCATATTATGCATGACGGAGTATCCAACCGAATCCTTATTATCGGAGGCGCCGACGACGGCGATATTTTCCGGGCGAAGGATTTTATCCAGATTTTTACGCATAGGAGTGATTATTTTGGCTTTTAAAACAAAAAATACGCCGGTTTCCTGCGCAGGAAGCGGCCTGATTGTGTCTGTTTTTGTTTGAATTATACTGACGTCGAAATGGTTTGAGAAGCTTCTCAAACCAATTTACGTCGCGTATAGAAGGAATGGGGAGCATGTTTTGGTAACCGGTTACGTATTGGCTTCGGCACTAAATAATTAGGGGCATCTATACTCGTTCTTTTCCGGCTGAGCTGCGTTAAAGAACCGGGCTTCGTGGCTAAGGCCACGATCCCGAACCTTCGCTTTGCTCAGCCGAAAAATAACTTCGTCTATATACCCAATTACTTAGTTCCGAAGCCAGTATTTACTCCCATAACCAGAAAAACGCTATCAGGTTGACTATGGGGATCCTGATTTTCACATCTTCCAGTATTGCTTTAATTTCCCCAGGCCGGCGTGCAGCCGCATTTCATAGGTTTCCCACACCCGCATGCCCGAGATAGTCGGATCAGAAGCGTAGGGTGTGGGCAAGCCGTTGATACCGGCCAGAAAGCTAAACACGCCCTTTTGCGACTCGACGACGTTGTATCCGCCCTCCAGCGTGGCGAATAGCTTACCGGCGAAGCGCTCCCGCAGAATCTTACCCAGTCGGAAAAAAGCCCCGGTGCTGAGTTTGAGATCAAGCAGCAGGTCGTAGCGATGCGCATCAAATCCGGCTGACAGGGCCACCACATCGGGTTCGAATTGTTCAGCGAGATCGATATAGTGTTCTACGGCATCGAAGAAGATATCGTCGGCGCTGCCGGCCGGCAGGGGAACGTGGAGGTTAAAGCCTTCGCCTTTGCCTGCCCCTACCTCGTGCCAGTCACCGTGTCCGGGAAAAGCCGGAAACTGGTGAATCGACCAGTACATGACCTGGTCGGTATGATAAAAAATTTCGGAGGTTCCGTCACCGAGGTGGCCGTCGAAGTCGAAAATGAGCACCCGTTTTCCCTGATTGACCAGGTGCTGGGTCGCAATAGCGACGTTATTGAAAACGCAGAAGCCGCTGGATCGACCGGGATAAGCGTGGTGGCCGGGAGGCCTCACCAGGGCGAAGTCACCCGTCTCAGCCGCCTTGATTGTAGCGCCCACGGCATAGCTTGCTGCCTTCCAGGTGCCTGCTGAGCAAACGGTTCCCTCATCCAGATGCCCGCCGCGACTGCATAAATCACGCACCCGCCGGATATACACCGGCGTGTGTATCAGTTCCAGGTAAGGTTCCCCATCGTACAACTCCGTTTCCTGCAGGTCCGAAAATATCTCCAGCCGCTTCTTGCCTTCGGGGTGCATGCCGGTATCGTGTTCCAGCACGACAGGGTGATAGAGGATTTCCATTTGCAGTGACCGGCGCCTACGATCCGGCTTCTTCTTTCCGGCTTCTGTTGACATAATTTACGACTTACTTGAAATTTAGTTGTTCCACACGAAAATAGTCTCCTGGGGCAGTTCTCGTCGCTCAACTTTCTTCTCCCATGATCCGCTTCACATCCGTGTCGGTAATCAGTCCCAGCAGTTTATTGTCCTGCACCACCGGCAGGCAGCCGACCCCGTAAGTCTTCATCAGTCGGGCGGCACTGCTTATCGGCGTATCTGGCGAAACGGTAATTAAGTTTTTCACCATCATTTCACGTATGGGGATAGAGCCCCATTCCTCTTCGGGAATCTCCTGGAAGTGGCGCAGATTGGTGTGGGTCACCAGGCCGATGAGGTTATCCTGTGCATCCTCTACCGGCAAATGGCGGATTTTTTTCCAGTCCATAATCGTTTTGACGAACTCGAGGGGTTCCTGCTCCCGAACCGAGTAGAGGTCGGTGCTCATAAACTGGCAGACCTTATCGCGGCTGACATCCAGTGTATACACTTTTCTGGAATCGATATTGGTCCATTGATGGACGGGCGTCCCATTTTCCTGGCGATTGCGAATAGCCTGGGTCAGGGCGACGGTGGCGACGCCCGAGCCGTAATCGGCCGACAGGCGGCGGAAATTGTCGATCTGCCATTGAGCGCCGTTGCGGCGGTTACCTACCCGATCTTCAATGATGCCCAGGTAGCGATCGATATCGGTGCTGTTGACACCGGATTGCTCCAGTCCCTTTCGGGCCATGGGCAGCAATTCCTCCCGGATGAGCGTTCCGGCGTCCCATTCTTTTCCGAACCAGCAAAAAACGGTGTGCAGCCCGTAGCGGGCGGCGCGGTAAAAGTTGTCTTTAACGGCCTGGAAAGACATGTCTTGGTAGAACTTTCTTTTTTCCGGTGGGATGCCCCGCATCAGTCCCAGCCAGAAGGCAAAGTTGGCCATTCCATCGGCAACCGTTGGGCCGGCGGGCAGGTAGCGGTTTTCGATGCGCAGGTGGGCCCGGTTCTGGCTTACGCCGTAGCAGGGCCGGTTCCAGGTATAGACGGTGCCGTTGTGCAGCCGGAGGCTTCGGAGTTTGGGAGCGTTGCCGGCATGAAGAACAGCCAGGGCATCTTCCTCTGCCTCGTTGGCCAGAATCAGGGGGAAGCGGGTGATGTGATCTTTAAACAGCTCGGAGACGGAGTTGTGCAACCAGCGATTACCGAAGTAAACCCGCGGCTGTCGCTCCCGCAGAATATTGGTCGATCGGCGGGTATCGATGCTTTGCTGGAACAAGGCAATCCGGGTTTCCATCCACAACTCGCGGCCGAAGAGCAGAGGAGAATTGACGGCGGTAGCCAGCACGGGAGCCGAAATGAGCTGGGCCCAGTTGTAATAGTCGACAAAATCCTCCGATGGGATTTGCAGATGAAGCTGAAAGCTGGTATTGCAAGCTTCGAAGAGCACGGTGTCGAGGCGGGCCATCAGTTCATCGACGCCCTGAATATGAATTTCGAAGTCGGCGCCGCGCTGTTGTTTCATAACGTCACTTAGCAGGTAATAACGCTTCTCCGGGGTCATATTTTTACGCAGCAGGTGACGATGGGTAAGGCTGGGCAAAATACCGCTGAGCACAAAGCGGGCGCCGTGATCGGAAGCGATGCCGTCGCCCAGGCTGAGCAGGCGCAGCAGTTGTCGCTCGGTATTGCGCAGGCAGTCGGAACGCAGTTCGAAGGGATCGAGGTTGATTTCAAGATTAAACCGCCCGATCTCGCTGGTAAAGTGCGGATCGTCAATATCGGTCAGAATCTCCGGTCCGAGTAGCGAAGGCTCTCCGTCCTCATCGATGAGGCAAAGTTCCTGTTCAGCACCGATGCGCAGCTTCTCGCGTTCGAAGCGCCCTTCCTGGACCATAAGGTCCAGGGCTTTCACTTCGCGCAATAAGGTTTTCAGAAAGCGATGCCGCATCTTTTCGGAGCGGATGGGTTTTACAGCAAAATCTCCCATGGAGCAGAGGTTTGGTGTTTTTCGGTTAATATTAGAGGTCTCGGCACAGCAATAAGCAGCCGGGCAGATTTAATCTGAATTACAGAAAGCGTACAGGCTCCAGGAACCATCCGATTCAGCCCTTTTTGAGCAGAAGCAGCGGTATATGTGTTTTTCTGGCCATACGCCTGGTATTGCTACGCTGAAAGATGCGCTCCAAGAAGCTATGATTAGGGGCAAACATCACCAGCAAATCGATATCATAGGTTTCCACAAAATCCTCCAGCCCTTTCTCCACTGTGGTATCGCGGATATTATGGAATTGGATCTGCAGGGTTGGAACCCGCTCCGAAAATAATTCCCGGAGCTCGGAAAAGTCCACTTCCTCCACTTCTCCATTTCCCGTATCGATGTGGACGATGTGCAGGACGGGATGAAAAACCTCCAGTATGCGGGTAGCCTTCCAAAGGTGAAAGGGATCGGCTTCGCGCAGATCGGTCGCATAGGCGACGGTTACGATGTCTTTGTAATCTGCTTTTTCGGGCACCACGATGACCGGGCAGGGAGCGCGTTCGATCACCCCGGTAGTCACGCTGCCCAGCGCCCGCTCTACGGCGTCGTGTTCTCCTTTGGTTCCCATGATAATCAGATCGGCCTCATCTCGCCGGGCGATTGTATTGATAACCCCGACCGGTCCTCCTACTTCCACATCAATTTCTATATCGGGCAGGTCTGTTATTACCTGCTGTTCCTTCGTCTCGGCGACGCCGTAATCCCGAAAGCTGTTGAGGGCTACCCGGGCGGCTTCTACTTTGTCTTTGGTAGCTTTTGCCGCCATAACCGGAAGATCCAAGGTCTCGTATTCCGGATATACCGCGTGCAGTAAGCTTATTTTCGCATCTAGTTTTTCTGCAATTACCAGGCAGTGTTGAAAAGCATTTTGAGCGGTATCAGAGAAATCGCTTGGGAAGAGGATCTTTCTGGTCTTATTCATGTGCGGGCTTCATTATTTTTTGAAAAAACAGCTTAATTATAATCAAAACAGATGAGAAAAGTCATAGGGTTTCATGATTTTTCTCAGAATCAACAGCTTATGCCCCCACCAACACTGAATTATGGGAACGCACGTATTCCTTCACCAGCGCCTTGTAGGCATCCCTCAATTTGACGAGCCATTCATGAGTAGCGGGAAAAGGCCTATCATTAACGGCCCGGATGGGAAGGACACCGGGCGAGGTCCCCGTCAGAAAGACTGCTTCAAAATCGCCTAAGGTTTCGTAAGGAATAAGGCGCTCTTCCACCTCAAGACCCAGGGAGGGCGCCAGCTCCATGATCTTTCGCCGGGTGATCCCGGGCAGTACGGTTCTGAGCGGAGGGGTGATCAGTTTTTTTCCGCTTATTCCAAAGAAGTTCGACCGGCTTCCTTCTGTTATTTCATCATTATCATTGATCAGCAATACCTCATAAAGTTTGCTTTCAATCATCAGCCGGTCGGCTGTCTCCCGGATTGCTATCCGGGTTACCTTGGCGTTGGGATTCTCTCGTTCCGCTTGCATAGTTCCTACCCGTACCCCCTCCTGTGCTTGTTTCTCCGTGGGGTAGCGATGGGGGATGAAACAGGCGTACAACTCGCCCTTTTTTTTCTCTTCCCACTGAACGAGGAGCTTGACATTACCGCTGGTCACCCGGTTGGCTTCCACCAGGCGCCGGATAGTATACTCAATTTCCGGAAGGGAGCGGTGCAGGTAATTATTAATCAGGCGGGCCGAGCGTTTCATGCGTAAAAAGTGATCTTCCAGAAAAAGAGGCACCCCTTCAATGAGGCGGAGTACTTCGTATACTTCCAGGGCGCTTTCCGACATACTCACAAGGTAGTAGCGGCGATCGACCGGCCTTCCATTCTGGATGTAATAGCAGTGCTGGATTGATTTCATGGCGACGAAATTTTGGGAAGCTATATTAGAGTTGTTGCGATAGGAGCCCTCAGATGGTTAAAACCAACCCTCCTCTCCCACTCTTCGACTTTTTTTGGTCAATAGCGCTGCTATTAACCTCAAAAAACTGTGATTGGAAGAAAAGTCTTCAATTTTCACCACCCGATTACCCTATCGCAACAACTCTGTTAAATCTGTGCGCTGGTCGGGGGATAATTGATAGACTATCCCATTCAATTTTTGAATTTACGCTTTTACCGGATGGAGAAGAATGATTTTTCTCACCAGTTTGACCATGACTTTCCTCATTTCCATTCTGCCACAACTTGATTATTTTAAGAACTGAATATCCTTTCCCCGACCATTACTACAAGACACCTATATTATGAGTAACGATCAAAACATCCAAGTTTCTACTTTCGGTATCAGCTGGTCTTCTGTTCTCTACACGGTCATGAGCATTATCGTCATCGCCAGTGCTTTTATTTTTCAAGCCTGGAGCACGAATTTCGCCCTTACCATCCTGCTAAGCATTGCGACGCTGTTATTCATTGAATCGATTATCCTCTCCATCCTACATCATCCCCGTACCTGGCGAACGGTCGGCTGGATTTTTCTGCTGTTGTTGCTGGCCGGACTGCTCATCGGCGCGCTGATCCTGTAATGTAAAGGCCTGCAGCAGGGGGAACGGGAATCTCGCAATGAACAGCCTCCCGGGGAAAGCTTTATATGATAAAGCGATTTCCTATGAAAGCTATGGTACTGGAAGAAATAACGGATCTGGAGAAAAACAGCGAGCCGCTGAAACTCAAAGATATCCCCAAGCCTGAACCCGGTGAGAAAGAGATATTGCTGCGCGTGCAGGTGTGCGGCGTTTGTCATACCGAGCTCGATGAGATCGAGGGACGAACCAGGCCGCCGGAGCTGCCTGTCGTGCTGGGGCACGAAGTGGTCGGCGAAGTAGTGGAACTAGGCGAGCAGGTGACGGAACGAAAGCAGGGCGAACGCGTGGGTGTGGCCTGGATTCACTGGGCTTGCGGCGTATGCGAATACTGCAAGAGTGGACGGGAAAACCTGTGCCCCCGCTTTCAGGCCACCGGACGCGACGTCAACGGAGGCTACGCTGAATACATGACGGTGCCGCAGGATTACGCCTACCCCATCCCCGAGGTCATCAGGGATGCTGAAGCGGCGCCCCTTCTGTGCGCCGGAGCGATCGGCTACCGCTCGCTGCGACTAACGGGACTGGAGAACGGACAGAGACTGGGACTGACCGGTTTCGGCGGCTCCGGTCATCTGGTTCTAAAGCTGGTAGCGTATCATTTTCCCGATACGGAAGTATACGTCTTTGCCCGCAATCCTGATGAGCGGGAACACGCCCGCGAGCTGGGCGCCGTCTGGACGGGAGATACAGCCGATGACGCCCCCGAACGACTGCATGCCGTTATTGATACCACCCCTGCCTGGAAACCTGATGTGGAAGCGCTGCGGCAGCTCAAACCCGGCGGGCGGTTGGTCATCAACGCTATTCGCAAGGAAGCCGGCGATAAGGATTACCTGCAGCATATCGACTATGCTACCCATCTGTGGATGGAAAGAGAAATCAAAAGCGTGGCTAACGTCACGCGCAAAGATGTGGAGGAATTCATCAAGCTGGCCGCCGAAGTACCGATCAAGCCCGATTTCCAGGAATTCCCGCTGGAGGAAGCTAACAAAGCACTGATGGAGTTGAAAAAAAGCCAGATCAGGGGGGCAAAGGTGCTGCGGATAAGTTAGTGCCCCGGGAACAAAATAGCATTGGAGAGATAAGCAATTCTTAAGTGCGGATTAAAAATGTCCTAATTTCTACCGGCTCCGTTGAAGGATACTTCCAGGGCCCCGGCCAATCGCCGGCGCAGCTCCGGCAGCACTTCCGGTGCGGTGAGGTCGAGCGCCCGTACCCCGCTCAGTTTTTCCACCAGCTCGCGGCCGGCCAGTGTATTAGAGGCCGCCCCGCAGACGATATCCGGCACGAGGTCACGGTAACTGTTCATCATGCCTACTACGGAATAGGGGTCGGAAGCGCCGAGAATGACAAATCGAATTTGATCCCCGATCGCGCCTATAGCCAGTTCGCCATTGTACGGTTCCAGGGGAGAGGCGCCAATTTCGATGACGGCGATGTCCGCATCCGAGGCGCCTATGTTGGAAAGCAGTGCATTCAGGGCCGGTTTGTAAGCTTCCGGCGAACAGGCTGAGGAGGGCAGGCCGGCGTCCACGAAGTCGAATATTTCATCGGCCCCGGCGTCGTGGAAGGCGAGAATATCCTTATAGCGGCCGGCGCCCGTTAACTTGGCGGCAACGACCCGCTTGCCGGCGCGTTTCAGCTCCCGGATAACGATACTCCCGGCCGTTGTTTTACCCGCCGACATAGAAGTAGCGGCGAGCAGCACTACGGGCTTTTTCATCGAGTCGGCAACAGGCTTCAACCTGTAATCCTCCATATTGACCGGGTGACCATCCAGCAGAAGGTGGCCGAAATAATCGCCTTTTATAAACGAGGGAACGTAAGTGGATTTGGAAGTCATATAGCCGATCAATCCGGCGCCCGTCAGTACGTGCATCGGTCTATCCGGCTCGCCCAGGCGCCAGCTGCCCGTAGCTTCCAGGGTAGCATGCCGTACACCCAAAGCGCCGACAAGGTAGTCGCCACGCATGATTTTCATCATCCGCCCGTCGCGCAACTCGACGGGCAGACGCCCGTCGCCCGCGCTGCTCACTTCCAGCGCAATATAATCGCCTCGGCGCCACCATTCCTTACTGATTTTTCGAACCTCGAAGTTCAGACCGGGAAGGTCGGCAATGCGAGTGAGGGAGCCGAAAATAAAACAGGGATTTTTCATAGTCGCAGTCTCTTTCCGATTTCCTCCTGACTTCCCCTGACTTTTTCACACTGGTTCAGCCATCAGCAGCATAGTCAGCAGGGCGGTGCGTTCGATAAGCTGGTCGACAAAGATGAACTCATGGGTGGCGTGGGCGCCGTCGCCGGGGGTGCCCAGGCCATCGAGGGTAGCGGTGTACTGGCTGGTCGTGTTGCCATCGGAGCCGCCTCCGGCGGTGCCTTCCCGTAGTTCGAAGCCGAGTTCGCCGGCGGCAGCCTGCGCCAGCTGCCACAGTTTGCGGTTGCGGGGCGTCCGTTCCAGCGGAGGACGGCCGACCGACCCCGCGATGATTAACTCCGTTCCCGGAAAAGCCGGTTCCAGGTTGTGAATGCGCCGGGAGATTTCTTCTCCATCTTCCATATTGCGCACCCGTACATCGACGACGGCGCTGCTGTGCGGGGCGATCACATTGGCCGAAGTACCTCCTTCGATCATACCTACGTTGACCGTGATGCCCCGTTCGGGGTCATTCATGGCGAAGAGCTGTTGCACCTGATGCGACAGCTCAACGATGGCGCTGGCGCCTTTTTCGGGATCCAGCCCGGCGTGTGCTGCCCGTCCTTTGACGGTTAAACGGAAGCGGCCGATACCCTTGCGGGCAGTTTTCAGTTTGCCTTCCAGCCCCAACGGAGGTTCCAGCACATAGGCGCGGCTGGCGATGCGCGCCAGGCGAACAATCGCCTGAGTTGATTCAACACTACCGATTTCTTCGTCTGAATTGATGAATACTACCGGGCAAACAGGGCTGGGTAAATTGAGCTGATCCAGGGTTTCCAGGGCGAAAAGAATTTGCGTAAGCCCCGCTTTCATATCGTAAACGCCGGGGCCGCGCAATTTTCCTTCTTCCCTCCTGACCGGCATTTCGTCCAGGGTTCCCAGGGCCCATACCGTATCACAGTGCCCTATGAGCAACTGTACAGGACAGCCCCGGCGACGCTCCCGGGGACGTGCGTAGAGGTAGCCGCCCGTGCGCTGGCCCGGTACGCGGAGGGTGTGAAAGTTCAGCGTGTTCAGCTTATCGGTTAGCAGTGCAAACAGCTGTTGCTGGGTGCGGGGAACATTCGAAGGAGTTTCCGTTCGAACCAATGTCTTTAAGAACCGGAGCATCTCCGGTCGCCTCGAATGAAGATACTGAAGGATGTCCTGAGAGGTATTAATATCGGCTACTTTTGCGGATAAGCCCATAGTGTTCAAATTTCCTAGTGCGCTGTAACATAAATTCCTATCGATAATTTCGGCCTCTTTTTCCCGGCATCTTCGTTACTCCTCCCTTCCGTAGCTTCGGTTATGGGTTGATTCAAGAGCAGGGCCCTGCACCCCATTCTTGAATAAGCGCCTCGATACCGGAACAAACAGACTCGAAATCCTTTGATCGAGCTTATGTTACAAAGCACTATTCCTTAAATTTTTTCGGATAGGGAAAAGCCACCGATTCGCGAATTTCCGCAAAGCGCCCATAGGCCAGAAATGCAAGCAATGGATTTTCATAAACCAAGCGCTGCTCGTCTTTCTCCGAACTGCGCAGGTAATCTTCATCGACAACGGCTCGAACAATACGACCCGCGATCAGGCTGTACTCTCCAAAGCCGTCGACAATCCGGTCCAGCTCACATTCCAGCATGAGGTAAGCATCGCGCAACCAGCGCGCATCGACTTTCCGGGCCGTCAGCAAGGGTAATTTTTCCAACACCGGTTTTGACAATCTGCACTCATCTCCCCTCGCAGTAGCTGCCAGGCTGGTCAGCACCACCTGATCGGGCCGGGGAAAGCTGACTGTAAAAACTTTGTTCTCGCGAATATTGCGGTAGGTACTATGACGGGGCGTGCAAACAAATCCAAAATAATTATCCTGTCCCAAAGGGGTCGCCATATGCTTCGGCGCCATATTGTATTCATCGCCTTCTTTTGTTCCAATCAAAACCAGGGGGGCTACCGTAAAAAAGTTCCTCCAAATCCGCTCATGGACATCCAGCTCTACAAGCTTATGATTGGCAGACTCTTGCGTCATTATCTATATTCCTTTGGTGCTCATCCAAAATCGCCATTCTTCAGGCAGACCCGCATGATAATTATCAGCAGCGCTCTATGACTTTTATCAAAAACCTCCTCCATGACAAAAATCAACCTTCTTCCTGATGATTGTCATTTGATTCTAAGCTGCCAGGTCTTTTCTTTGCTTACAGATAAAACAAAAAACAGAAGCATTTTAATTCGGGTGATTTTAGGGAATAGATGAGCATTCATTAAGTTGAATGCTCATTTTTTTTGGCATCGGGGGTTGAATTCCCCTTCAATCCTTTTTCCTAGACGATATCTTCCGAGGCGGCGGCCGCCTGCCGGCGCAGTTTTCCTTCGCGGCGAATATTCCGGTACAGGTACCCGAATACGACGCTGATCAGCAGGATCATGATAATACCACCGACCATAGGGATATACCCTATCAGACGCAGCAGAAGGGAAATACCGATGGCTGCGAGCATCATCAAACCCTTACCCCAGTTTTTGCCAAGGTAGCGCTCCACTTCGTAGGCCAGCACCGTAGCGACCAGCGCGCCGGCCAGCGCCATGCTGATGCTATAGCCTGCTGTCAGAATAAACCCTACCGGAATACCGATAATGGTGATAAATGCCAGCACAGCCAGTACGGGAACACCGATGAGATACAAAGCTCCGTAACCAAGACTGCCGGCCATATCATCGGTTAATTGTCCGGCATGACGGCTAAAGAAGGTATGGAAAAAAGTGATGAGCAGAACGATCAGGAGGATTCCCGCCAAAAAGCGGTATATGGAGAACCAGAACAGCCCGCGCCTGAGATCCTTAAAATCGAACTGGGCCAGGTCGGACTTCAGGCTGGGATCATAAGTGGCTTTGGCGCCTTCCTTGAGGTGATCTCCGAAATCCATTTCGCCCTCGGCCTGCCAGTAGCGGACATTGGCATAAAAGCCCGCCTGAGAACCGAGCTTAAGACTCTGGGCCGATATGGTGGCCGGACCGCGCACCGCGCCGTCAATCATGATTTCACCACCCTTGACATTCAAAAGACCAGCCGCATCACCCTTAAAGGTAAGCTGCCCGGCGGAAACCCGGATCTGCCCAATGATAGAACCACTGATATCCACCTCGCCGCCCATCATGATCAGGTCGCCACCGATCTGGACTTCCGAAGCGACGCGTACCTCGCCGCCCATTACGACCAGGTCGCCGGCGATATTCCGCCGGATAGTGACCTGCCCGCCGGCAATGCGCAAATCGCCCATGACAGGCGCTTCAATACTGATCTCTCCACCGGCCACCAATCCTTCATCGCCGATGGAATCCCTGACGAATATTTTGCCGCCCGCCGCTACAAAGTCGCCGCGAATGGCTGCATTGGTGTATATTTCCCCACCGGCAACGTAAAGGTTCCCTTCTACTGGTTCATCAATGGTAACGTTTTCTCCTGATTTGACCGTGGAGCCCAGCAATAACAGGGGAGCGGCCAGAAGAATCAGGGTCCATAAGAAGGTGCTTATCTTTTTCATTGTCCTGTGATTTTTTATATGAAGTGTTTCAAACATTCTTCATTTTGCCGAGACTCTTTTCCAGCTGCGTACCTTCCGGCGCGGGCCAACGAGTTCAGTTGCAGGCCCATATACGAATGTTTAAATCACTTTTACAATTAAGGATCTCTCCTCGTTTTTTTCAACTCTTTTATATCAGTCTGTTGTTCACTTATACTAATCAACAACCACACCCTATTAGTTTAATGAATATGCGCCTTTCAGGCAATGAGTTGCTGCGCTGGCAAGTCGGGAGAGAAAGACAGATTTGGAAAACCCGGTTGACCGAATATAAGGAGCGAATCACTCCAAATTCTTCAATTCGGCACAATAACCGCTTAACAGATCGAAGTAATCACGGATGACGGGTAAGGTATCCTCAATTTCGGATTCTTCCGCTGCCTGCATGACCCGCAGGCTATTGACTTTCAGACGGACGTTGGCGCGATAGGCCTTAAAAAAGAGGAACAACTTCCAGTCTGTCGCTTCGGTAATACAATTATGGCGATTGAGATAATCCTGCATAAAGGAGGCTGCCGCCCGCCGGAAGCCGTAATAATCCAGATCCATGCAAAAGAAACCCACTTCGTTGAGAACATCCAGGTGCCGGAAGGCATCATTGAATTCGATGCAGTCAAAAATAACCGGTTGGTCGAGGAGGAGTATATTCTTGGAGTGCAGATCACCGTGGCCGTCGACCACCCAACCTTCCTGGTTGCGCAGTCTAATCCGCCGGTTGTACTTATTCACAAAGCGGCTGGCATTATTGACAAAGTGCCGTAACCTTTTGGCCTTGGCTTTTCCGAGGCGTTCGGCGATCAGGGCTTCCACGCTGAGCAGGTCGGCAAAGCGTTCCTCCAGCAGCGCCGCCCTTTCACTCCCAGGTTCGATGAGGGCCCGCCGGTGAAAAGCGGCCAGCTGCCCGGCAATCTGGCGCAGGTGTTCACGTGTCAACTCGCCGCGGGCCAGGACGTGGTTCATCTGCCGGGTTTCATCCATCCGGCGCATGAGCAGGGCATAATCGATCACTTTACCGCCCCCCTGCCCGATCAGCGGCCCGGCAGCACTTTGGGTAATGGGCAATACATCCAGGTACATATGACTGGTCAGCCTGGCGTTGAGTTTTAATTCCCGGTAGCAATAGTAGCGTCGTTTTTCCAGAGTAGAGAAGTCGAGAAAAGCGTATTTAACCGGCTTTTTTATTTTATAAGCAAAATCGTCGGTAAGAATAACCCAGGAGATATGGGTTTCGATGAGCTTCGCGTGACGGGAAGGGGCGTGAAAGGCTTTTAGTTGCAGGACTTCGTCGATTTGTTCGTTGGTCATGCCATTAGCATTAAAAAATCTTTAGCGCGTTTTGTCATTTCTTCAACACTCAGCTCATCCGACCACAAGACCAGATGCGCCTGTTCCAAGGGTTCGTAGAGTCCTTTTATTTTTTTATAAACTTCAAAATCCGCTTCGCTGTACTGCCGCTTTTTATTCACGCGTTCGCGGATGGTGCTTTCATTTGCCCTGAGTTCGATCCAGCGGATATCTTTCCCGAGGCGATTGGCCAGTCGCTGAAATCGATTGCGTAGTTTCTGTTGATAAAAGGTGCCGTCCACGATGACGTTTTGTTCCGTTTTCAGTAATTCTTCTGTTCGCTGCAGCATCACCTCATAGATCCTTTTTTTGGTCCGGGCGTCGTATTTACCTTTAAGATTCAGTTCCTCCCGGATTCTGTCCGTATTTAAATGATGTGCGTTCAACTCTGCGGCCAGCGCGGCGGCCAGCGTCGATTTACCCGTTCCGGGCAAGCCCGTAATAAGGACCATGGTAGCTTCCAATGAACAGTTGGATTTTAATTTTTAAAAGAAACCATTTTTTTCAATTCATTCTTTTAACACTCGTTCCTCCTTTCAGGTTTCGTTCATACGAGTTGAAAAAGCTTGGATAGCTGAACAAAGAGTACGGGGAAGAAACTAAACAAGGCAGCCAGGCCGAGCAAAGAGCGGCTCATAGGCTGCAATTGCAATAAGTGCTGATCGGCGGGACAGCGTAGGTGAGCAGCGGGCAGAGCGGGAGCACCGGCCAGACAGTGCGGTCTGCGCTATAAGTAGTTTCTCATGTACTGGATATACGATGTAATCACGATCCCTTTTGAATAGGCGGGAAAGTCGGAGGTCCGGTATAGACACAATTATTTGAGCAGTCTCTATTGAGGAAGAGAATTTGCAAGGTCAGCAGCGAATACCGATATCAGCTTTACGCAGCGCGGCCGTATCGTTGATCCCGTCGCTGGTCATACCTGCCGTGGCTCACTTGGCCCGTTCTCCTACATTCCACTGCTTGAAGGCTTCCCGCACACTACCCGGTTGGCGTTTGTGTTTGCCACTGGGATGGGGATGCTCCAGCGGTTCTTGCTCCAGCAAGTGCTGCAACTGGCTTTCCAGGCGATTCATCAAAGGGATCAGCTCATCGAGCCGTTCCACTATTTTCTGGGCCCGGGAAACGCGTTCCTCTTCCAGGCGCACTTGCAGCGCTTCGGGACAATCCTGTCCTTCGCGGATCCGGCTCAGGGTGAAGTAGCTGTCGTGCCAATTGCCCAGCAGGTGCTGAAAATCGTTCAGTGCGTTGACATCCTCTTCTTTAAAATCCTCCACGGTACAAAGCGCGCTGATCAGTTGCAGGTTGTAAAACAATTCCTTAATGAGTTTGCGCAGTTTGTGAAATTCGGCTTCGCTGCGGTTTTCGGGGCCGGCCAGCCCTCGGATATCGTCAAAGAGGGGCTTGAAGTAGCTATTGAAGCGCTCCTTGAGGCCCTCCATCGGCAAGTATCTGATGCGGCTTTCCACCAGATAGCCCAGGCGTCGGACCGGCAGGAGGGAATGTTCGGCTTCGTAGGCTTTCAGCTTCTCCCGCTGCCGGTGCTCCTGCGCTTCCAGCCAGTCGGAAAACCGATGCTCCAGCTGCAGCAGCTTTTCGTCTTCCCGGACGATAGAGCGCTCCACTTCGTAATCGCGAACTTCTCCGGCGAGGTCATACAGATTTCCATAGGCTTCCAGCGCTCGCTCTGTAGAAAAGCTGTTGTCCAGATGTTCCAGCAATCTGAAGAAAGCCATCTGCCGCTTCATGTTCACCCGCAGCTGGTGTACCGAATCCTCATCGTTATCCTGGAGGATATCGATATAGTGATGATGAAAATCCTTCTCCAGATGCTTGAAATACTCCATCAGACCTTCTACGCAGTTCATATACTTGGTTTTTCAATCCTATTAAAACCCTGTAAACAGAATAATTAAAATAAGAAAATATTTTGGACTTTACCAGCTAAAAAAGGCCTCATTTTCACGGCTGATGGACGATCTGGCTTTTCGATTCCCTATCTTACAATCAGCACTGGCTTTTCCTTGCTTCGTTCTACCAGTTTTTCGGTAATACTTCCGAATATGAAGTTTTCTATACCCGAATGACCTTTGGCTCCCATAACGATGAGGTCAGCCTGATGTTGGCGGGCGTACTCCTCGAGATGGGCGGCAATATTACTGTACTCATTAGGTATAAAGGCCGCTTCTTCCAGTTTGGCAGAGTCCACTCCCGCTTCGCTGAGAAAATCCCGGTAGGCCTCCTGGGCCGACTCCAGGAGCAGGCGTTGGAAGCCGGTATTGTCGAAGGGGCGGATATAGTAATCGGCCGGGGGAAGATCGACGATGTAGATGCATTGAACGGCGATCTCCGGAATTTCGTTTTTCATAGCCAGGGCGGCTTGCAGTGCACGGGCCGAATTGTCGGAGAAGTCAACGGGAACAAGGATGCGTTGTATATTTTCCAGGTTCTCTGGAGGCACAAAAAGCAGGTTACAGGGCGAACGCCGGGCTACCCGTTTGGGCGTAATGCCGCTGCCCTCGCTTTCCTTCTTATGTCCGACTACCAGCAGGTCGATTTCCTTAATTTCCGCCCAATGCAGCAAGCGGTCGTAGGGTTTGCCTTCCACTACTTCAATACTTTGATCGGGTGAGCTTTTCCCGTCGAAAACTTTTCGCACCTTCGCTTCAATCTTTTGGTGGACCCGTTCATCCACCGGTTGTTCGGGAGAAAAGAGTTTTTGAAATTCGACATCCGCATTGCGCGGCATGGTAAAATCGGGGATGGCATGCAAGAAGTACACTTTTTTTACACCGAGTAATTCACCAATCTTAGCTGCGTAGCAAATCAATTTCTCGTCCATTGAGGAAAGGTCGAGTGCTACCATAGTGCGATCGAAATTATTCATGATCATCAAGACTTTGTAATCGAAAAATCTGCTGTTTTGGGGACAGCTGAACCCCACTTGTGTGGCGGCTCAGGGTTGCCTGATCGCCTCGACAGACCAGATTCGCTTTACGCTTGTGGTAAATTAGGGAAAGGATATCGACCGGAAACTGTGAATTATCATTTAGGGTCGATGATTTTTCTCAGCACCCTCTTTTTCTATGGATAGATAAGTTGAAGTAGTTTATCGCGGGCTCCTCCGTCGACCGCTGTGATGCCGTGGTTGCGCAATTTTGTCACTGCCCGGCGACTGCGTGAATCTTCAGCGCCGTATACGATGATAGGCTGCTTCCAGCTGCGGAGTATTTCCATGCTTCGATCCAGTTCCTGTAAGGGAATGTTTACAGCTCCTTCGATGTGGCAGCCGACGAATTCCTCTTCTGTGCGCACGTCGAGCAATACCGCTCCTTCCTGCAAAAGTGGCAACAGGTTGCTTATGCGTCTAGTTTTTGGGCGAATGGGCATCATATGTTATTCTACTTTTACGGTTTGAGTATTTTTTTCTTCTTCTTCGGGAACATCCACGAAGGTTACCAGGAGTATGCCGTTCTCGTAACGGGCGCTAATTTTCTCGCGAGCGATGCGTGGAGCGAGGCGGAACCGGCGTTCGAAGGCATCGATATCGAATTCTTCGATAATAAATTCGGTATCCTCTTCTTTTCTCGATTGCCGTTTATCGCCGCGGATTGTCAGTATTTCGTCCTGAACCGTGATTTCAATTTCTTCTTTCGAAAAGCCCGGAACCGCTAGCTGCATTTCATACAACTTCCCGTTCTTTACAATATTCACGGCTGGAAAAGGTTTCTTTTTCCAGGGAATGTCAAATGCGCTGCGACCAAGGAAGTGATAAGGATCGATAATAGGTGCATAGCGCTCTCCCATCCGGTCAAATGCCCGATTGCTGATGTTGGGTCGCCACATAATGATTGATGTTTGGTTACACAACTGAATTCTCTATAAAAAGATACGCTCTCTGCTTGCAAACAGAAATGTGATCTGTCAGCACAAGGAATGATTTTCATCAATTGTGTTCCCGACTGGGGTTGAAGCAGCATATTGGAAGAGAAGAAAGAATTACTGCTTCCTGCTTGATTTTCCGAAAGGAATAATGAATTTCAATTTAAGCAAAAAACCATTATCACACAACCTGGCTAAACAACTTTCCTTCGGGTTGACGGCGCCAGTAGCGCCCGTCCAGCGCCATGCAGATATTGCGCAAAAAAGGGCGGCCGCGTTCGGTAACTTCTACCCGCTTATCATATCGCGTCACGAGCCCGTCTGATTCGAGTTCCTCCATCCGCTCCAGGCCTTCAAATAAGGCCGGGCACTGCTCTGCGGGATCCGCCCATTGAGTATGGAAGCGGCACATGAGCCGGAGAATGTGCGTGCGCAGGATTTCATCTTCTTCACTAAGGCGATGCCCCCGCATTATCGGCAATTCCCCGCGGCCGACGCGTTCGCGGTAGGTCTCAATCTGCTTTTCGTTCTGAATATAAGCGTCCCAGCTATCACTAATGCCGGAAGCGCCCAAGGCAATACTCAACCGGGTAAAGAACGGGGTGTAGCCCATGAAGTTCCGGTGCAGGGTGCCATTTTCCATTGCCTGGTATAAGCTATCGTGGGGCAGGGCGAAGTGATCCATCCCGATTTCAATGTAGCCGCTTGCTTCCAGCAGTTCACGCCCCAGCTCGTAGAGCGCACGCTTCTCCTTTCCACGTGGGAGGTCTGCTTCCGAGTAGGCGCGCTGGCTGGGTTTAATCCAGGGAACATGCGCATAGCTGTAAAAGGCAATGCGCTCCGGTCGCAATGACTCCAGCGTGGAAACGGTTTTCCGGATGTGCTCCTTCGTCTGCAGGGGCAACCCAAAGATCAGGTCGTAATTAATAGAACGGTATCCCAGATCCCGCGCCCATTGCGTAACCTCCTGCACCTGTTCCAAACTCTGATGCCGGTTAATGATTTCCAGGATTTCAGGAGCAAAATCCTGCACGCCGATACTGAGCCGCCGGAAGCCCAGTTCCCGCAAAACGCGCAGGTGTTCGTGGGTCGTACTTCCGGGATGGGCCTCAAAACCGAACTCGTATTGTTTAGGCAGTTCCACCCGCTTCAGAATGCCCTGCACGAGGCGCTCCAGATTGGCCGGCGAGAAAAAGGTAGGCGTGCCCCCGCCCAGATGCAACTCCCGCAATACGGGCCGTTCCGGGAAAAGTTGCAGGTAAAGCGACCACTCGCGCAGCACACTGTCGATATAAGAACTTTCTACCTGGTGGTTCTTGGTAATGCGTTTGTTGCATCCGCAATAAGTGCAGAGACTTTCACAGTAGGGCAGGTGAACATACAGGCTGATTTCCCGGTTCCTGTTAACTGCATTGATTACGTGTTGTTGCCAGGCTTTTTCGCCGGGCGCCGTCTCCTCCTGCCAGTAGGGAACAGTAGGATAACTCGTATACCGGGGAGCAGGCACATTGTATTTATCTAATAAGGTAAAATCCATGGCTTTTGCTTTTTGCGACGATTTCTGGACAATTGTTGAGTCAGGGTAAGGTTTGCCAGTCCGAATTCGGATCTGTTGGACAGCCGGCAGTTTCCAATTAGCTCCTGCCGGTTCATGTTAAGATCCCTGTGTGAGACTCATTTTGTTTCTTTCTGAATACCGAATACAAAAATAACGCGGAGCGGAACATTCCGTGGTGACATATGTCAATACTGCCTTTGACGAATATCAAGATCTGTGTGCGGACACATTTCTAATTAACATTATTTATATTACGCCTTTGACATAAATTGAGCATGTGATTACATTTCCTGACGACTTTATCTGGGGGGGCGCCACCTCCTGCTACCAAATTGAAGGAGCCTGGCTGGAAGGCGGCAAGGGGCTCAGCATTTGGGACACTTTTTCTCATACTCCCGGTAAAACCTATCAGGGGCAAAATGGGGACATTGCCTGCGACCACTACCACCGCTGGAAGGAGGATGTTGCCTTAATGGCCGAAATGGGATTGCCCGCCTATCGCTTTTCCATATCCTGGCCGCGCATACAGCCCGACGGCTACGGCAAACCCAATCCGGAAGGCATCCGCTTCTACTCAGAGCTGATCGATGCGCTGCTAGATAAAGGGATTACACCCTGGATTACCCTGCACCACTGGGATATGCCCACCACGCTGCAGATGGAACACGACGGTTGGCTGAAGCCGCAGTCGGCCGATTTCTTTGCCGATTTCGCTGCCATTTGTTTCGAACACTTCGGCGACCGGGTCAAACACTGGATCACGATCAATGAGCCCTGGGTGATTGCAGTGCTGGGCTACGGACAGGGCGCCTTCGCCCCGGGGCGGCAGTCGAATAGCGAACCTTATCTCGCAGCACACAACCTGCTGCGTGCTCATGGTAAAGCCGTGCAGGTGTACCGCGAGCGGTTTCAGCCCAGTCAGGGCGGCATCATAGGCCTGAGCAATAACTGCGACTGGCGGGAGCCCTACACAGACTCAAATGCCGATAAGGCGGCCGCCGAGCGCGCCGTGGAGTTCTTCCTCGGCTGGTTCGCCGATCCCCTGTACCGCGGCGACTACCCCGACAGCATGCGCGCCCGCGTCGGTGAGCGGCTGCCGAAGTTCAGCGACGAAGACCGGGCCCTGATCCTGGGCTCTTCCGACTACTTCGGACTCAACCACTACACCACCCTGTATGCTGCCGAAAGTAAGGATCAAGACAACGGATCATTAGCTCCTTCCGCCAACGCCGGTCTCAGCGCCGATCACGGCGTTCATCTTTTCACCAGCGAGCAGTGGGAAAAAACCGCCATGGACTGGGCCGTCGTCCCCTGGGGCTGCCGGAAACTGCTGGAGTGGATCGATGAACGTTACGACCATCCTGAAATTTTCCTCACCGAAAACGGCTGCGCCTTCGATGACCAACTCCTTGACGGACGGGTGAATGATCAGCGCCGGGTTGATTTTCTACAGGACTACATGACCGAATGCGCCCGCGCCATCCAGAGCGGCGTTAACCTGAAGGGCTACTTCGTCTGGTCCTTTCTCGACAACTTCGAATGGACCTTCGGCTACTCCAAACGCTTCGGCCTCCACTACGTGGATTTCGAAACGGGAGAACGAACGCCCAAGGCTTCCGCCAAATGGTACAAGGAGGTGATCCGGAATAATGGGTTTCTGGTTTGAAGTCAGGGCGGCTTACTCCTTCTAAACCGGGAAGTTGAACCTACGCCCGCCGTGGAATTGCACCTGTATTTTCATAATTGATTACCTTAGGACGATTAAACCGAACTACAGCATGAGCAATACCATTCCTTTTCGAATGACCATCTGCATGGTCCTCCTTTCTTTATCCACTTTTCAAGTCTTCACCTTAACCGCTCAGGAAGATAAAAACGCTTTGGTCGACTCCAGCCTGTTGGCCAATCTGGAGTACCGCATGGCCGGTCCCTTCCGGGGCGGGCGTTCGACAGCCGTTTCGGGCATTCCCGGCCAGCCGATGTCCTTTCTGATGGGCACCACCGGCGGCGGCGTATGGAAGACGACGGACGCCGGTCACAGCTGGCACAACATCTCCGACGGCTTTTTCGGCGGTTCCATCGGCGCTGTCGCCGTGGCGGAGGCGGATCCCAACATCATCTATGTGGGCACCGGCTCGGCCGATCCACGGGGCAATACCTCGGCCGGCCGCGGCGTATGGAAATCGATGGACGGGGGCAAGACCTGGTCCTTCACCGGGCTGCCCGAAGCCGGCCAGATCGGCAAGATACGCGTGCATCCCAGAGATCCGGACCTGGTGTATGTGGCGGCCCTGGGCCACATTTTCGGTCCCAACCCCGAGCGCGGCGTGTACCGCTCCCAGGACGGCGGCCAAACCTGGGAGGCAATCCTCCAGGTTTCAGATAAAACAGGCGCCATTTCCCTGGCTATGAATCCGGACAATCCACGCGTGATCTACGCCGGCATGTGGCGCGCCGAACGCAAGCCCTGGACCATGATCTCCGGCTCGGAAGACGGCGGGATCTATAAAACCACTGATGGCGGCAACAGCTGGGAAAAGCTGTCGGGCGGCCTGCCCACCGGGCTGACCGGCAAGATCGGCATCACCGTTTCGCCGGCCGATCCCGAGCGCGTCTGGGCGCTGATCGAAGCCGAACCGGCCGGCGGCGTATTCCGCTCCGATGATGCCGGCAAGACCTGGAAGCGCATCAATAAGGAAAACAAACTCCGGCAACGGGCCTGGTACTACATGCACATGGTGGCCGACCCGCAGGATCCGAATACGGTCTACGCGCTCAACACCAATCTTTTCCGTTCGGTAGACGGCGGTAAAACCTATGAGAATATCCCCGTACCCCACGGCGACGTCCATGACCTGTGGATTAACCCCGACAACCCCGGGGTCATGGTCGTGGCCGATGACGGTGGCGCCCAGGTGACGCTGAATAACGGCGAAACCTGGTCGACTTACCTCAACCAGCCCACAGCGGAACTGTACGGCGTGGTGGTGGACAATGCCATTCCCTACCGCCTCTACGGCGCCCAGCAGGACAATACGACGATCAGCATTCCCGCCTGGACTTCCAGCAATACCCTCCACGCCAAGCAGCACTGGTATTCGGTAGGCGGCTGTGAAACCGGCCCCATCGCACTGGATCCCAATAACCCCGATATCATCTACGCCGGCTGCTACGGCGGGGTGATGGACAAGTACGACCTGGCCACCGACCAGGTCGTCAACATCATGACCTATCCGCAACTGCAGCTGGGCGAAGCGGCCATCAACCTCAAGTACCGCTTCCAGTGGGTATCTCCTATGGCCGTATCGCCACACGATCCCAACGTGATCTACCACGGATCGCAGTACGTGCACCGCTCACGCGATGCCGGTCAGACCTGGGAGGTCATCAGCCCCGACCTGAGCACCAACACCCGGGAACACCTGGACTACTCCGGCGGCCCCATTAGCCACGACATCACCGGCGTGGAGATCTACAACGTCGTCTTCGAAATCGTCCCCGATCCTTATAATGAAGGAACGATCTGGGCCGGCACGGACGACGGCCGCCTCCACCTCACCCGCGACGACGGCGACTCCTGGCAGGAGATTACGCCTCCCGGAATGCCTGAATACGGAACGGTCAATAAGATCGACCTCTCTGCCCACCAGCCCGGAAGAGCTCTGGTGGCGGTGCAGAAATACCGCTTCGATGATTTCGCGCCCTATGTTTTTCTGACAAACGACTACGGCAAGAGCTGGAAGCGCCTCACCGGCGGCAGCAACGGCATTCCCGGCGATTACCCGGTCAGAGTGGTCCGCGAAGATCCCGACCGCAAAGGGCTGCTCTACGCCGGTACCGAATTCGGACTGTTCGTCTCCTTTGATAACGGCGCCCACTGGCAGTCTATGCAGGGCAATATGCCCATCACCCCCATCACCGATATGCGGGTGCACCACCAGGATCTGGTCATGTCGACCCAGGGACGATCCTTCTGGATACTGGACGACGTTACCCCACTGCACGAAATGGATGAAGACCTGGCTAAACAAACGGTTCATCTGTTCCAGCCACGCCCGGCCTACAAAGTGAATGATAGCGGCGCCGGCGACCTTACCGACAATGCGCCCGAAGGAAGACCCAGCGGGACGCTGATTCATTATGCCCTGCCCGATACGGCCGGCAACGAGCTACGCCTCGAAATTATCGACGAGCAGGCCCGCGTGGTGCGCGTTTTCTCCAGCGACACCACGCTCGCTAAAGAACATAAGACGACCGTACTGAAACCAAAAAAAGGCCTGAACCGCTTCAACTGGGACCTGACCTACGAAGGCCCGACTTTTGTAGACGACGCCATCATCTGGGGCTATACCGGCGGTGTCAAAGCGCCTCCCGGCACCTATGATGTGCGCCTGACCTACGGCGAGGAAATCCAAACCCAGCAGGTGGAAGTGCGCGAAGACCCGCGCATCGCCGATCAGATTAGCGACGAGGATTATCAGGAGCAGCTGCGACTGGGACTGGAGATCCGCGATGCCATCACGGAGGTGCACGCCAAGATCGCCGAGATCCGCTCGGTCAAAGAACAAATCGATTGGATAAAGGAAAGATCGGATGATGAGGAGCTGAACACCCACGCCGATTCCATCCTCCAGGACCTGACCGCCCTGGAAGAACAATTAATCCAGACCCGCAACAAAAGCAACCAGGATCCCATCCGCTTCGCCCCCCGGCTGGACAACCAGCTGGTGGAAAATTACGGCTACGTGACCGGTGCCGACAGCTACATCTCCGGCGGTCGCGAGGGACGGCCCAATGAGGCCGCTTACAATCGCTGGTCGGACCTGGAAGAGGAATGGACTGAATTGAAAGCGGAAGTGGAGCAGACGCTGGAGGAGAAGGTGGAAGCGTTTAACGAATTGGTCAAAGAGAAGGACGTCATCGGCGTGCAGCGGAAGAAAGCGAAAAGTTAGTTTAGAAGTTTAGACGGCCCGGCCACTTCGTGGCGGGCCTGGTTTAGAAGTTTAGCCAGGGAACATGCCGGACCACAGGGATTCATCAGACTGGAAAGAAGCTCCTGCCAATCTATGCTAGCCGCTAAACTTCTAAACCAGGCGTGCCGGTAGGCACGCCGACTAAACTTCTAAACTTTCAGTGGGGAGGAAGAAAATTACACACTCTCTCTACAGCTCCAACTCCATCGTCTCACTGGGCACATAACCGATCCGATGCGCCTGCACCATCAGCGTACTTCCTTCCGGCGCCTGAAAGGATTCGGTGTAGACTTCCCACACTTCGGGCGCCTTATCCCCGGTGACAATTTTATAACCAATGGAAGCCCCTTCCGTCGGGCAACTGATGCTGACACCCGCTTCGGTGTTTTCCACGACTGGCGGCGCCGTTGCCGGCTGTTCCTCCGCTCCGTTCCAAAGCTGTTCGATCAGTTCCCGCTCAGGCAGGTTCGGCTGGTCGCCGATGGCGGTTAGCCAGCGTTCGAGTTCAAAGCGCAGCTCGGTCAGTTTTTTATCATAGGCCGGGTCATCCGCCAGATTGTTTAACTCGTGGGGATCGTTGATGCAGTCGAATAGTTCTTCCCCGGGTTTCATATCCCGGAACCATTGCGCCTGCGCCTCATTCAGCGTGCCTTCCTCCCGCATACGCAGCAGCTCCTGCATGGTGGGTATACGCTCGCGGTAGATCACCGGCAGGTAGTACCCTTGCTCGATGCGGTAGTTGCGGATGTACTTGAAGCGCGGATCGCGCACGGCGCGGATCGCATCTGTAAAGGCGTCGAAGCGGTCGGCGGCGGCGTGGATGAAGTCGCGCTTTTGGGGTGCTTTATAAGGTCCAAGGAAAGCCTGACCGTGCAGGTAGGCCGGCGGTTCGATGCCCGCCAGGGAGAAGACGGTCGGCGCGAAGTCGATAAAGCTGACGAGCTGGCTGTCGACCGTACCCGCCTGGAATCCATCCGGGAAGCGGATCATCATGGGGGTGTTCAGCCCCGAATCGTAGATCAGCCGCTTCTGCCGGGGCAGGGGGCCGCCGTGGTCGCCGTAGAAGAAGATGACAGTGTTGTCCATCAGTCCGTCAGATTCCAGTTGATCCAGGATGGCGCCGATCTGGCGGTCCATTTCGGCGATGTTATTGTACACCTTCCACATATCGCGGCGGACGATCTCGTTGTCCGGCAGGTAGGGCGGGATGGGGAAGTCCAGATCTTTGGGTACATGCACCGGCGTTTCTTCTTCGGAGAGCCGGTCGCCCCAGTTCCCCATTTCAAAAGTGGTATCGCCGGCCTCGTAGTGCCGCAGCTCCATTTGGCGAAAGCCGTAAGGTTCAAAGAGCCCGGATTCGTGGGTGGTCGTGAAATTGAAGATGGAGAAAAAGGGTGTTCCTTCCGGGCGGTTACGCCAGTGCGCGTAATTGCTGCTTTCATCCCAGGCGGTGACCGGGTCGTCGAACTGGTAGTCCTTCTTCGAATTGTTGGTGCAGTAATAGCCGTTAATACGCAGGATTTCACTCATCATCCGGACTTCCGGCGGCGGCACGGCTTCGTAGGCGGGCAGTCCCGTCACCTCGGTATAGCTACCCGTGCGCATATGATTGGCGCCGATAGCGGAAGGGTACATCCCCGTGGCGATAGCCGCCCGGCTGGGCGCGCAGACGCCGGAGGGGGAAAACAGATTGGGGAAAACAACGCCTTCTTCCGCCAGCCGGTTGAGGTTGGGCGTGTAATCGACGATCGTGGAATCACCGAAGGCGGCCAGGTAGGGTCCCAGGTCCTCGGCGACCAGCCATAAAATATTGGGCCGGCCTTCCGGCATATAGGTATCTTCTGCAGCAGCACTTCCCTCAGCGGAGGAATCACCGGACTGGCAGCTAACGATAAGCAATATGCAAAGGCTGAAAAGACAGCATAATGAAAGCAGACGCATATTCGGGATTTTATGTAAAATAAAGTTTTCAGAAAGAATGAGCTTGTCTTTTATTCAGACGTATCAACGGCTATCGACCATGAAACGGAGCTATGTTGCAGGTTTATTTTACCAAAACCAAATGAAATGAAAAAGATTCTATTAGTCTTTTCTTTTATCCTTCCTGTTGTTCTCCTGGGCCAGTACAGATGTGAATAATTAAATCTTCTCTTTCGGGTTGTTACGTTTACGAAACCTCCGAGGTTTCGTAAACGTTCTCCTCCATCGTTCGATTAAACGCTTACTGTCGGACAAACGGAAACTTTAGACAACCTCTTCCCTACATCCGGATATAGCGCTCATCCCAGGGCTCATTGGCCAGGTTTCTTTCCGGAAATACATCTTCCAGATTAATAACCAGGCCGGGAAATAATGCCGGGCTGAGCTTGTCCTCTTTGTTGAAAGGCGGACGGCCCACGTATTTTCCTTCTTCATTCAAGGTGTAGGCCAGTACAAATTCTTCTTGGGGAAAAACCATCCAGTACTCCCTGACGCCCGAATATTCATACACCTCAAACTTATCCTTGCTGTCCTTTTTGGAGGTGCCGGGAGAAGCGATTTCGATGATCCAGTCCGGAGGGCCCAGGCATCCTTTTTCATCCAGTTTGTCCAAATCGCAAATAATGGAGATGTCGGGCTGTACAACCGTTCGGATCTCATCATCTTTTACGTGATTTGGAGGTAGAGGAAGACGGACGTCGAAGGGGGCATGGAATATTTTGCAAGACTTATTCCCTAAGAAATAGCCAATCTTGAGGAGCAGGTTTGAAGAGATCTCCTGATGGTAAGTATTAGGAGCCGGAGACATTTTAAAGATCTTGCCTTTAATCAATTCCACGGTCTCCTGAAAAGTCCAGGTGAGGTAATCGGCATAGGTGTAGGCTTTACTCAGGTCAAGATCTTTCAGTTTCATCCCCTAAACTTGAATTAAACAATCCTTTTGCAAATCAATTTAAGGAAATTCGGACTGGGAAGCAATGGGTAGCCTGCCGGACCGGAGGTGGCCGGCTGTAATCCGGGAGAACTCCACAGCAGCGGCCAGGGGGATTTGGGAATCAGGTATTTATCAGGACAGGAAGTCATATTTCACCTCCCGGAGAAAACTCATCCTTTGAACCATCCCGAGTACTCGATATACGCATTCGCAATCCGCCCGATCGAATCCTGAAACTGCTCCTCGCTGATGGCTTTGACCTTCCGCGCCGGCACCCCCGCGTAGATGTGCCCTGCTTCCAGGCGGCTGTTTTCCAGCACTACGGCGCCGGCCGCAACGAGTACATTAGACTCCACCACCGCGTGATCCATCACGATGGCGCCCATGCCGATGAGCACGTCGTCGTGCAGGGTACAGCCGTGCACGATGGCGCGATGCCCGATGCTCACGCGATCACCGATGGTGGTGGAGGCGCGTTCGTAAGTGCCGTGGATGACCACCCCATCCTGAATATTTACCTTGTTGCCTATGCGGATGGAATTGACATCGCCGCGCACCACGGCCTGGAACCAGACGCTGCACTGGTCGCCCATGATGACGTCGCCGATGATCGTGGCGTTTTCGGCGAAGTAGCAGTCTTCGCCGTATTGCGGCGTGAAGCTTCGAACGGATTTGATTAGAGTCATATTTTGTTGTAATCTTATAGTCTTCCAGGGACTTACCTGAATCAATATGGTTTACTGACTACGAGTTTAGAAGTTTAGACGCTGGCCACTTCGTGGCCGCTGGTTTAGGAGTTTAGAAGGTCTGAAAACGGGGGCTTCATTTTCAGATCTTCTAAACTCCTAAACTTTTCAAACCGATTTGTTCCATACCTAGTACACTGTGTACTAAATTTTTCAACATTTTGAAGGGCTCTTTTTCCCTCACTCTTCGTTCCGTGCTCGCCTTCGTAGCTTAGGCTACGAGGCTCCGCAGCGCCTCGATTGAGGAAAAAATCCCCTATTCAAAATGCTAACTAACTTAATACACAGTGTACTA
>Ga0209949_1000030_pt1 | contig 88596 bp, 71 predicted proteins | sample SalPonC_black_MG_FD_185711 | JGI IMG/M metagenome (GOLD analysis project Ga0209949, IMG submission 185711) | Salt pond soil microbial communities from South San Francisco under conditions of wetland restoration - Salt Pond MetaG... | ecosystem: Environmental > Aquatic > Marine > Intertidal zone... | reverse complement strand
GCGGCCGTTTTCCCTGGGACGTAGAATTCCGGGATGACGCCGGCAAGGAGGTTTTTGACAGCTGGAACCTGCCTGATGAGGCTGACAATCCGCTTTTTCAACTGCCGAAACTTCCCCCGGCGCAGTTGCCTGCCTCCCCTTTTCTGTTTTTAAAACCCTATACCGGCGAACACGCTGAGGTTTTCTTTGGCCGGTCCTATTATATCCGTGAGCTATGGCTAAAAATCGTAGAGTCCAACGCACCGCCGCTCATTCTGCTCTACGGCGAATCGGGAGCTGGTAAGTCCTCTCTGCTGGATGCCGGCTTGCGCCCCCGCCTGGAAGCAGCTACAAAGGACGATGATCCGGCATCGCGGCTCTTCGAAGTGCGTTATCAACGGCGCGATCAGGACCGGGGCTTGGTCGGAACGCTGGCGGAGATGCTCGACTACCGGCCGGAAGAGGAGCCGGAGAAGGAGACGCCGGCGCCTCCAGCCGGTCAGGATCCCGACCTGGAAAAAATTGAGGCCATCGAAGCCCTTGCCGGTGAGCTGGAAAAGGAGGAAACGAGGAATAGTTTGCAAATTTATCTCGACCGGCACAAGGAAAGCCGGGTCGCTAAGGTAAGGAAGCGCGATGCCGCCGACCTTTACCAAAACGGCCGGCTCACCGAGTCGGCAGGGGAAAAGCTGCGCGAAGCCTGGCTGAGCATCGAAAAGGAGACCGGCCGGCAGTTGGTCGTGATTCTAGATCAAGTCGAAGAACTGTTTACGCGGCCCGGCGAGGGAATGAAACAGGAGCTGGAGGATTTGTTACAGGTGCTCAAAGATATATTCGAAAAACCCGCTGATACAGAGACCGATAAAATCCGGGGCAGGATCATCCTGGGCTACCGGGAGGAGTTCAACGCCAAAATACTGGCGCGAGTCAAAGACTACGAGCTGGCGCGCAGCACGGTTTTTTTGGAGCACCTTAATGAGGCCGACATCCGGGAAGTATTCCAGGGGCTGCAGCGAGGAAAAGTCGGTGAATACTACGGCATTACGGTTGATGAACAATTGCCGCCCCGAATCGCCGGCCACCTGTTGCGCCGCCTCAGTGCCGTAGCACCGGTATTACAGCTGCTGCTGACCAAGCTGTGGAAGAAAACCTACGACGAAAAAACAGACTCCGCCGCCTTCACCGTCGAGGCCTATAATGAGATACAGAGTAAGCGGGAGGAAATGGAGGAGTATTTCCTCACCCAGATGCAAAAAGTGAGGGAGTGGAACCGGGAGGTAGTTGAAACCGGACTGGTGCTTGATATTTTACATCATCACGTCTCTGATCTGGGAACCTCGCGGCGCCGGCACATCAGGGAGATCGATCAGCGATACAAGCACCTGGAGTCCGAATTCGGTCACCCGGGAGGGTTTGTAGAGAAACTGGTCAACAAGCTCAAAGACCCGGAGATCTTTCTGCTCAACGACGAGGGGCACGGGCATACCAGCCTGCCCCACGATACGCTGGCTCCTATCATTGCGCGGGAATATCATCGCTCGGACAAGCTGGGACAGCGCTCCGCCCGAATCCTGGACATCAAGGGCCCCGATCTGGAACGGGCGGAGCAGGAAACGGATGCCCTCAAAAAGCTGCGGCTGGACGAAAACGACCTGGAGATCGTCCAGGGCGGTAAAAAAGGCATGCGTAATCTCAGAGAAAGCGAACGGCGCTTGCTGGAGATCAGCCTCAGCGAACGGGAAAAGCGACTGCGCTTACGGCGCGTATTGGTGCGCGGCGGCACCGTCGCCGGCTTATTTATCCTTTTCCTGACTATCATGTCCGGGATGCTTTCCGTTTCTGTAACCGAGCAGCTGAACCAGGCAATCGTCAACAGCGCGCACGAGCAGTCTCTGACGGAGCTCAATCAGCCGGGAGAAGTCGACTACTACGGGGCCCTGCAGCTGGCCCAGTTTGCCTACAAAAAAAGTCCCGTCAAACGGCTGGACGTCGTGCAGAACCTGCACGGTATACTTCAGAACCGGGAGGCCATGTCGGCTATCAACAATCAAATGTATGTTGATGAGGAGGAATTCTATTATCCGGAAGAGGACGGGGCGGGCAATGCTCCTGTCGGCGAGCCGGTGGTGGATCAAAAACCCTTGACACTCACCCTGCGGCCAGAAGCAAAGATCAATTCTCTGGACTACCAGGCCTCACTGGGTTTGCTGGCGAGTTTGGAAGACGGCCGTTTGGTCTATTGGCCCGGGGGCCGTCCGGACAGGGAGCGCATCGTCGATATTTCCGCGTATACCCAGGAAATACAACAGGCGATCGAAGCGGATCCCAGTTTGGCCAAAACACTCTGGACTCAGGTGGGATTCACCGCCGACGGCAAATACCTTCAGATGCTGGTCGGCCTCAATGCGGAAACCCTGTATCTGTTGGATGGGAAGCCGGTCAGCTCGCCTGGCGTACTCCTTTCCGATCCCTTTACGATGGAGCCGCTGGGTTTTTATGATCTGTTTACCGGAATTTTCTCTGATGAAGAGGGGAATCGCTATGCCCCCTGGGAGTTCTACGATTATTACAGTGATCTTTATGAGGTGGCCATCGGAGACACGCTGGTCGATACCGAAGAGCTTTTTTACTATCAGCTGTGGGATGAGCAGCGCAATGTTTTGCGCAAAGCGGATTACCTGGACCTGCTGGCCAGAGCCTGGCCGGTCAGCAATTTGCCCGAGCTTTCCGGTGAAATGCTGAACAGCCCGGAGCGTGAAGTTTCCCTTCGGGCCACCAACCTGAGCCGTAGGACCTATAACTCCTGCCTGGTCTGGAATCCTGAAAATTTCAGCGATGAACCGATCTCCGGATTTTACGAGGAGTATACCACCTCTTACTTCTCAGCACTTTCCCAGAATTACATCCTGATCGTACGGCCGGATGGGGAAGCGATGATCAGAGATGTAGCGGGGGAAACCGTACGCTCTTTCACTATGCCGGCCGGTGCTCCGAATATTGGCGTCAGTCCGGACCGGAATCACTTTTTTGCTATTACCAGGGACTCCGTGCTGCTTTGGAAACTGGATGGTGTGCCGGATACGGCGTACCGGCACGAAGGCATCCGGAACTACGCCTTTTCGGCAAATGGCTCCCGGTTGCTTACCCAGTCGCCGGCGGGCGTCCGGGTGTGGTCGGCCGGCGGGCAGCTGAAGGATTTTCCCCGGTCGGGGGGTGATTCCGTTGTTGTGGCCCGCTTTCTGGGTGAGGATCAACTGGTCATCGGCGCCATCACGGAAGAAGCGCCGGGAAACTTTTTGCAGCGTCTTTTCAGGGGGAAGAAGAAAAGGAGGAAAGTCCGGATCGATTACTGGAACCTCCAGGGCGGCGTGCTGGAAGAGTCCTTCGAAGCGCCCGGTGGCGGTCTGATCGACGTTGCCGTCAGCGAGGAGGGGACCTTTGCCGTGGCTATCCAGCCGGTAAGACCCGGGGAAGCCAAAGTACCGGTGGGCAATATCGGGCTGGGGGCGGCTAAGGCCGGAACCGGCAAATCGCGGCGGCCGGAAGTAAGGGCCATGGCCGTGGTGATCCCTTCCGGGGAAGCCAAAAAGGAGCTCAAAAAAAGAGACTATAACAGCAATGGTATTCAGCCCCTGCGGGACGGCGAAGGGGAGGCGGAAGCGACCTCCAGCGTATATCTTTCACCGGGCGGCAAATACATCGTCCGGCGCTCGGGCGCCAATCAGATCGAGCTGTTCAACCTGCGGGGGATGCCGGTCAATGCCTTCGAAATAGGAGATGGTTTCTTACCGGGAGGCTATGACAAAGAACTCTTTACGCTCGATGATCACTATCTGCTTACGCATAAATCAGACGAAGCTTTCTTCTGGCACCCGGAGGATGATAAAATTGAGTGGCCGGTGTATGATCTGGACGTCTACGACAAGCAATACTACGGGCTCGTCACTTTTACCGATTACATTCCGGGGAGAACGACGGATAATAAGTTCCTGGCTATAGTGGTACTGTTGATCGCTCTGATATTTGCGTTGCTCTATTTTTCCGATGCAATCATCCGCCTGGTGCAGCAACGGCAATATCTTGAGTTAGGGCTTTACGGCGCTGCTTTCCTCCTCCTGAGCATAATGCTGGCCGGATTGTGGAGTATCGGCATCACCGAAGAAGGGCTGATCGAAGTGGCTTTTTACAGCATGGTTTTGGCCACCCTGGGCCTGGTAGCCCTGGGAGTCATCCGGCAGCTGGGACTGGGAAAAAGACAAACGGCGGCAGCCTTTGCGGTGGCCGGTATATTACTGTTGGCCGGTACGGGCGTTTACCTGGCCGGGGAGAATAATGAGATCCGCAAAGTGAACCAGGAGACCTACCTCAAAGACCTGCGTAAGGATTACCGCTTAAACAATTTCTATAGCAAAGGCTTCTACGATTCCCTCTATCTGAGTACGACCGCTTCGATAGAAGGAGGCGCCGGCAATATGAAGCTTAGCGGCGCGCAGCTCAAGCAGGTAGCCGAAAAGCACCGGGTCGACCTGGCGAGCGATTATCAGGACGGCGAGGGGTGGTGGCTGCTGTTCAGCGCCCTTTTTATCGGGATCTTTCTGGCAGGGGTGGGCTATCCGCTCTACCGGGCCGTTCAGCGATACCGGGCCGGAAGGGTGTCCGCCTTCTACCGCATGTTACTGTGGCCACTGGGATTTCTGCTGCTGCTGGGCTGGAGCGTGATCACGGCCGGGGAGGATTCGATATTGATCCTCGATATTCTCAATATGGGGGCGGCGCTTATTCTGCTGGGAGCCGTACTCCGGCGTGGCGTAATGTATTACCGGCAGCGAAGATGGAGCCGCTTTGCCGTCTACGGATCATTGATGGGCCTGTCCGTTCTCTTGCTGGCCGAGGAGGGTGGTCTGTTTGTGCCGGCGCTGGCGGCCGTTTTCATCGAAGCGCGGCAGAGCTACCGCCGGCAGAGCTACGGCCAGGCTTTTTCCTGGGCCTTTGCCGGCCTTTTTTTGCTGTTCGGGACTCTTGCGCTTTCCATTTACTGGGGCTGGCTTGCCCTGGCGGGACTCTTGGTGCTGACGCCGCTGATCGTGCTGATCTTTTATGGTATACGACAGCAACAGCAAAGGATTCCCGTACGCCAAGCCGCTGGAAAAGGCGTATGGATGAACCGGCTGGCGATTTCCGGTCTCTGGGCGGCCGGCGTTTTCATTGCCCTGATGTACATGGGAGCCCTGTTGGAAGAGAGATATTACGAGGATGACCCCTACAGCTATGAAGAGGAGGGGTATCTGTACGAAGAAGTTGATGAGGAAGCTTATGAGGATTTCGAAGCGGCGACAGCGGAAGAACCGCTTGACGAATACGCGGAAGCGCCTTTTCCGCAGGATTCCCTGCCGGCGGAAGCAACCTTAGAGGAAGTGGAGGAAGCGGCATTTGAAGAGACTGCCGGTTTTACAGAGGAGCCGGCTATTAGCGACCCGGCTGTTACCGGTGAAGTTGATTTTGATTCGCCCTCCCTCAACAACCGTCAGCTGCTGATCGTGCAGCTGTTCGATCCGGGCGAAGATGTCCGCGACGATGCCCGCAGAGACTTGGCGGCCTACTGGAGGGGGGATCGCGCCCTGATCCCCGAGCTCGTTCATTATAACTACGAAAATCCGGACTTTAACGAGGGCATTTGGAATACGCTCTATCTGCTGGAGATCCAGCCGGATGAGCTGTTGCGTGAGCATCGCGCGGTGCTCCTTCCTTACCTGGCATGGGTATCGGAAAAAGGCTACGGCCCTTCGACGATGGAGCGGGTGAAGGCACTGGGAGATAGGGTGGAGTAGGAGCTGAGGGACGTTTACGAAACCTCACGGGTGTATCGATTACCCAGATCTTTAGTTGGAGCTGACTTCTGCGGTTCTTCTCTTCCTCTGTTCTGCGGTTTTGAACTGTTTTAAGTCATTTTTCACTGCTTTTGAGATCATCAGAACCGCAGAACAGTAAAACAGATGAATATTGAACCGAAGAAGTAGCCAAAATCCGACTTATGGGTAATCAGTACACCTCACAGGTTTCGTAAACGTAATCCCGCTTTCGCGTTCGATGATCCGGGCATCGACCAGGATATTTCCGTCCTCGCCTGCGGTGGTAACGGCCGTTCCGGTCGCGAAACCGCCCGCCGAGAATCACGTCGCCCTCTGGGGTAAGGTTAAACGCCTCCGCCCGGTTTTGTAGCGAAGGCGGATACCTGAAGCTATTGTTATAACTGCCGTCGGGCTGGCCCCCCCCTTAACATACAAATTGCCGGATAAGGGAAACAATAAACGGTTGTTTTTAACATCTTACTTTTACGCAGTTGTCAATTCCGCTTTTAGGGGCAAGAGATGAGGCTGTGCGTCTAAATGGTGGCAAAATTCAAACCTGTTTCTAAAATGTTTTCCAATGATATCCAGACATGACCTCTTGCATACGCTGTTCTTCCTGCTGTTAATCGGTTTTCCTGAAATAGCCAAAACCCAGCGTCTGCTCGTCAGTGATAACGGCCGTTATCTTACCCATGAGGACGGCCGTCCTTTCTTTTACCTGGGCGATACCGCCTGGGAACTCTTTCACCGTTTGAGCAGGGAAGAGGCAGAACGATACCTGGAAAACCGCGCCGACAAAGGCTTCACGGTCATCCAGGCGGTGGTGTTGGCGCAGTTGGGCGGACTTACCGTACCGAACGCCAACGGCGACCTGCCGCTGGTAGATAAGGATCCACGGCAGCCGGTGGAAGCTTATTTTCAGCATGTTGATGCGGTGGTGGAGAAAGCTGCCTCGCTGGGGCTGTTCGTCGGCATGCTGCCGACCTGGGGTAGTTACTGGAGCGATGTCAATTCCGATCAGAAGATCTTCACATCCGAATCGGCCCGCGCCTTCGGTGAATACCTGGGCGAGCGTTACCGCGAGGCGCCCGTCATCTGGATCCTCGGCGGCGATGAGAACATCAATAACGAGGAGGAGCGGGCCATCATCGAGGCGATGGCGGCCGGACTGAGAACGGGCGACGGCGGGCGCCACCTCATTACCTTCCACCCGCGCGGCCCGGGTCGTTCTTCCGAATACTTCCACGAGGCCGGCTGGCTAGACTTCAACATTTACCAGTCGTCACACGGTAATCACGATCACGACAACGGCCTTTACGCCGAGCATGATTATCAACTGACGCCGACTAAACCCACGCTCGACGGCGAGCCCCGCTACGAGCTGATCCCCGCCGGCTTCTACTTCGCCGACGCGAACGGCTTCGACTGGTTCGACGATTACGACTGCCGGCAGGCCGCCTACTGGTCGGTGCTCGGGGGCGCCTGCGGGCATACCTACGGGCACAACAGCATCTGGCAGATGTGGGCGCCGGGACGGAATCCGGTGATCGGCGCCGCCGTTCCCTGGTACGAGGCCATCGACCACCCCGGCGCTTTTCAGATGAGGCACTTGCGCAAACTGTTCGAAACCTATCCGTTCCACAAACTCACCCCCGGCCAGTCCGTCATCCTGAGCGGACCCGCTTCGGGCGGCGCCAAAATCCGCGCGGCGATCGCCGATGACGCTTCCTTCGCCATTATCTATTCGCCCCGCGGGGAGTCCTTCACCCTGGATAAGGCCGTGCTCGACGCCAAACGGATCAAATCCAGCTGGTTCGATCCGCGCTACGGCATCTTTCATCACGCCCACACGGCGAATACGACCGGCATTCAAACCTACACGCCGCCGACGAGCGGGCGGGGACAGGACTGGGTGCTGGTGCTGGAGGATGCGGAGCGGGAGTTTTCCCTGTCAAAAGAGGATTAGTGAAGCGCGGAAAGGTCTCATTAAGGTTGAGAATCAATTGAAATGCGGAAGGAAGAACAATACCCGCTAAATGTGTTGAGAAAGTCACAATTTCTTCAGCAATTGATACAGATGATACAAGCCCTGGCTCACCAGCCTCCCCGGCAGCAGGATGACCCCTACGAAAGCCAGAAAGCGATTATAATCGTCGGAGATGCGGAAAGGATGGTCAATCGGCGTGCCCCAAAGGCCTATGTTGTCAGATGGAATGTGCACGCGCAGGAAGAAACTGCCGATGAGGTAGATGAAGAACAGACCGGTCCGGAGAAGCAGTATCTTCCAGTTGTGGCTAGATGATTCGACAATCCAGTAAAGGGCAATGAATAAGGCGGCTGCCGCCAAAGTACCCCACAGCAGCACCACCCAGTTTTTTGGGGGACGGGGGCCTTCTGTACGACGTTCGACATGACCGGTGGGACCGGGGTTGTAAGATTCACCGAGAAATTCGAAGAGGCTCATGCTTTTATCATTTTTTCCCAACCTTTAAAATCTGATTCTAGGGGATACTTACCGCATTTTTTCTACGTACGTAAAAAGTTCACCTACTAATGAAAAAGGGTTCGCCAAACGGACCGGGCTTACGTACCCTCCCTGTTGTTCCCATGTTTTACCAGATTTTTTAATCAATTTCCATTAATCATTGTTACACCATCGATTTTTCATGGTAATAATTCTCCTAATATGTATTTTCCTCCTGCCCGGTTACTGTTTTTATCAGCTTTTCTCCTCTTATACCTGGTTGTCTCAGCACAGCCCATGCGCACCGCACCCACCGATCCGTTTGAAGAGGTGATCATCGAAGGTACCCTGGTCCAACAAAACACCGAAGAACCCTTACCCTACGCCACGGTCGTCGTCTATTCCAGCGCCGACAGCTCGATGGTCACCAATACCTTGACCGAAGATAACGGCGACTTTAGCCTCAAGGTGCCTCCGGGAAAGTATTATGCCATCTTTCAGTTTGTCGGATTTGAAAACAAAACTCTGGATGATCTCCGCATCCAAGGAGAACGCGACATGGTCGATCTGGGGGAAGTAACCATGCGCTCCGACGCCATCGCCCTGCAGGAAGTAGAAGTGCGGGCCGAGCGCAGCCAGATGGAGTTAAAGCTCGACCGGCGGGTGTTCAACGTAGGCAAAGACCTCACTAACGCCGGCAACAATGCCGCCGATGTACTGGATAATGTTCCTTCCGTCACGGTCGATCCGGAAGGCAACGTCAGCCTGCGGGGCAGCCAGGGCGTGCGTATTCTGGTCAACGGCAAACCTTCCGGCCTGCTCAGCGCGGGCGATACCGAGGCGCTGCTGCGCATGCAGGGCGATATGATCGAAAGCGTGGAGGTGATCACCAATCCCTCGGCCCGTTATGAAGCCGAAGGTGAGGCCGGTATCATCAACATCATCTTGAAGAAGAATCAGGAACGAGGGTTCAACGGCTCCTTCGGCGCCACCCTGGGCTATCCCCAAAACTTCGGCGCCTCCTATAATCTGAATTACCGCCAGCAGGATTTCAACTTCTTCTCCAACTTTGGCATCAACTACCGGAAATCGCCCGGCGGCGGGAATTCCACCCAGCGTTTTTTCGACGACGGTGTGCTGGACGAGTACTTCACCAGCGAAACCGACCAGCTCCGCGGCGGCATTGGCGCCGACCTGCAACTGGGCGCCGACTGGCTCATCGATGACAAGAATACACTGACCGGTTCGGTGCTCTACCGGGTAGGGGATGAAGATAACGACGCCACCGTAATCTACCGCGATTTCGCCGCCGCCGGCAACTTGCTTAATAAGACAGTGCGCGAGGCGGAGGAAGTGCAAGAAGAACACAACTTCGAAACCTCCCTGAATTACACGCGCTCTTTCAATAAGCCCGACCAGCAATGGACCGTCGACTTCAAGTATATTCTCGACGACGACACCGAACTGGCCGATTATACGGAAACCAGCGATGATACCGTCTTACCCTTAATTCAGCGGTCCAGCAATACGGAAGATGAAATCAATATGCTGTTCCAGACTGATTACATCCACCCTTTCGGGGAAAACAGCAAGATGGAAGCCGGTCTGCGTGCGGCCCTGCGCACGGTGAACAATGATTTCCTGGTGGAGGAACAAGGTCCCGATGACGAATACTTCACCCTGCCCGACTTTGATGACCAGCTCAAGTACACTGAAAATATCTACGCCGCCTACTTCATCGGCGCTCACGAGATGGGCCCCGTCGGCATACAGGCGGGGCTGCGGGTCGAACTGTCGGACGTGACGGCTGCCCTGCTGCGATCCGGCGAATCGAACGATCAGGATTACCTGAGCCTCTTTCCCAGCGCCTCGGTCTCCTACAAATTTTCGGAAAAAGACCAGCTGCAGCTGAGCTACAGCCGTCGCCTGAGCCGTCCTTATTTCCGGCGTCTGCTGCCCTTTTCCAACTTTAACAATCCGCGGAATAATAATTTCGGCAACCCTAATCTGCGCCCCGAATTCACCGATTCCTACGAAACCGGCTTCCTGCACTATTTCGACCGTGGCTCATTGCTATCGAGCATTTACTATCGCCATACAACCGGGGTCATCGAAGAGCTGACCCTGCCGGCCGACGACGGAACGACCATTGAATACCCGGTCAACCTGGCGACGCGCAACGCCTACGGCCTGGAGTTCAATTTCTCCTACGACCTGACCAACTGGTGGGACATCAGCACCGACCTCAACTTCTTCCGCGCTATCACCGAGGGCGAATTCGAAGGCGTCGATTATTCCGCGGATACCTACGCCTGGGGTGGACGGGTTAACTCGAAAGTCAAGGCAGGGGACAATCTGAAATTTCAGACTTCCTTCCGTTACCGTGGCCCGCGCGATAACACGCAGGGAAGAACCCTCTCCTCTTACGCCTTCGACATCGGTGCTTCACTGGATATTTTTTCCGGCAAGGGTACCCTTACCCTCACCGGCCGCGACCTGTTCAATACCCGCCAGCGCCGCACGATCGTCGATCTGCCCGACTACAAAGCGGAATCCGTCTTCCAGTGGCGGCAGACGCGGCGCGTAGTGCTCAACTTCGCTTACCGGCTGAACCAGGAGAGACGGGCGGAGCGGGTCCAAAAATCCAGCTGAGATTTTCGATGACCTTCCACTCCAGAAAAAAAAAGCGAAGTGAAAGCAGCCGCATAGCGGCGATAGACTATAGCCTATGGCGTTAGCCATAGTTATGGTTAAAGGAAAAGACGAATGAGCCGCGTAGCGGCGACATAATTCTTACACCCTTATGCCGCCGCTACGCGGCTTATTCGTGTGCTTGCTATGTATGACCACCTGGGGCTGACGCCCCAGGCTACGATCTATCGCCGCTACGCGGCTTTTACGCACAGTGAAATTTTTATCTGGCGACGTCCACTAGTAAAAAAGGATTAGCCTATTTTCCGTATTTTCGAGGCTGATACGGGGGACGCTGAGCAGGCGATCACCCTTTTACAAAAAGAACCGTTTACAGCTCGATTCACAGCGGGGTTAAATGCTAATTAGTAAGTTCATGTCAAGACTATTCCACCTCCTGATTTTCCTTTTACCCATCACCCTTACCGCCCAGATGGGCAAGGTGTTCGACGACCTGTCGATGGAAAGCGAAATTCTGGGCGGCGCGCGCAAATATGCCATCTACCTGCCGCCGGACTACGACCACTCTCAGCGCAGCTATCCCGTGCTCTACCTCCTGCACGGCGCCGGCGACGACCAGACCGGCTGGATACAGTTCGGCGAAGTGATGCACATCGCCGACAAGGCGATCAACGAGGGGAAAGCCACGCCGATGATCATCGTCATGCCCGACGCCGACACCGGCATCAGGGGCTATTTTAATACCCCCGACGGGGAATGGCGTTACGAGGATTTTTTCTTTGAGGAATTTATGTCGTACGTGGAAAAGGAGTTTCGCATTAAGGGCGAGAAGCGCTACCGGGCGGTAGCCGGCTTATCGATGGGCGGCGGCGGATCCTTCGTCTACGCGCTGCACCGGCCGGATCTGTTCTCCTCGGCCTGCCCGCTCAGCGCGAGCACCGGCCCGCTCACGCTGGAAGATACGCAGCGCTGGCTGCAGCGCATCAGCCGCACCTCCGGGTATACGGACGAGCAAATTGAGGAATACTATCAGCAGTACAGCGTGCTGGAATTGATTGAAAACTGGCCCGAGGAAAACAAAAATGCCGTCCGCTGGTACATCGACTGCGGTGACGATGACTTTCTCTACGAAGGAAACTCACTGGCGCACATCGCCATGCGGAAGAAGGAAATTCCCCACGAGTACCGCGTACGACAGGGCGGGCACACCTGGACGTACTGGCGGGAATCACTGCCGGTGGTGCTGAGCTTTGTGTCGGATGCTTTTCATCAGTATTGACTCCACCAGGAGGGCCTTTGATACGTATTCGGCGGTATTTCTGGAACAGAGCGACAAAAGAGTTTAGAAGTTTAGCGCTTCGCCCTGTGGAATAGTGGCTTTGCGAATTCCACAGAATGAGTCCTTCCTGCGGACCGTCTGGTTGGGCTCGCTGTTTAGAAGTTTAGCAGATCTGAAACCGGGAATCTCATTTTCAGATCTGCTAAACTTCTAAACCAGCCCCGGCACGCAGTGTCGCGGGCGACTAAACTTCTAAACTTTTCCGCCGATTCCGTCCGTCGATGGTGCTGAATACGTACGACCCTTCAGGGCCTTCCGGTTGACAGGCAGCGAGTTTCAGGACAAAACCCCGGATACGTCCAACCCCGCTACAGTCGGCGTGTCAATCGTATCCCCCGGCCGGTAGATGTGAATTTGTGCGTATCCTTCCGGACCGGGTTGAGTATGGACTTCAATGGTTCTTTCCGGCAGAACGACCAGCCAGCATTCGGGAATGCCGACAGAAGCGTAAAGTGGTAGTTTGACCTGCCGGTCTTTTTTAATAGAACTATCCGCTACCTCGACGATCAACAGGGTATCTTCCGGTTTCGGATGCGTTTCTTTGTATCCGCCTTCCTTCAACCGGGCCAGCAGCAGATCCGGTTCCGGTTCGGAGTGCGCCGGAATAGTTAGCGGGTTTTGAGTGCGGGTAACCGCCTTACCGTGAAAGTGAAGGATGAACCATTCCGATAGTTTATCTACGCAGTCTGCGTGGGGGCTTTTGATCGGGGTCATTTGAATGAGTTCTCCGTACAGTAATTCCACCCGGTCTTCCTCTTTGAGGATGCCGGCTTCGGCAAGGCGATGATATTCTTCGACAGTAAACAGGCGCCTGGGTAGATCGATAGCGGGTTGTCGTGTCATGATCTAAATTTACAATTATTTATTTTCGCAATCAATTGTTAATCTGGTGCAGGCATCGTACCGGCGAATTCATTCGCCGATAAAACAACCCGAGAACCGGGTAGCCCCCTGGAATTTAACAAGTGATCATAAATATCTAGTATCTTTTGGACTTCGGAAATAGCTTTTCAATCGGTTAAAATCAGTCCTGGTCTCATGTTCATATAATAATTCCCACTATGCTTTCTATGAATTACTGGACAGTTTACATACTTGAATGTGCTGACCGCACCCTGTACACCGGCATTACCAACGACCTGGATCGCCGGCTACAACAGCACGAGGCCGGAACGGGCGCGCGTTACACGCGTGGGAGAGGCCCCTTTGAAGTCCGGTATACCGAACAGTGCCCCGGCAGAAGCGAGGCCTCCAAAAGGGAGATAGAGATTAAGGGCATGAGCCGCAAGCAAAAATTGATTTTGATCAAAAAAAGTATCGGCAATTTTTAATAATCATAGTCCGGGGGAGAAACTTTCCGGACGAACAGCAGCCCGTCGAACTTCTTCGCCAGGATCATCGTGTTCTTGCCGCTCTATACCACCCTTTTCAAGCGCTCCACAATATGGTACACCGCCGGACAAACCAGCGCGTTATTGCTGTGCCCGTAGGTTCGCGTTGCAAAGCCCGCTTTATCGGTATGGGGATACTCTGCGCAATCCCGGGGCCTGATTTCGTAGATGGCGCAGCGGTTGTCTTCCTGAAGAAACGGGCAGGGGAGCCGGCGCATAAACCACTCTCCGGGTTCGTCTTCCTCCCCGTATTCAGCCAGAAAAGCTTCTTCCGTGAGGTTCAGGTGGCCGGCAATTCTCCGGACGTCTTCCCCGGTCAACATCGGCGAAACGGTTTTGCAGCAGTTGCCGCAGTCCAGACAGTCGATTTTTTCGAAGGCCTCTTCATGAAAACGGGCAGCGTATTCGTCCACTCTATCCGGATCTTTCATTTTCAGCGATCGCAGGAAGTGAAAGTTCTTCTACTCGTTTTTCTCCGCGTTCTTCTTCCAGTGTTCTACTATTTGGCGCATTTCTGGTTTCATCAGTGCCGGTTTTCTGACAAAGATAGGTGGATTTAACGATCCAGGTGAACCTTGTGGTGGACTACCAGTTGGAAAAGCACATCGGGGACAACATTACCTTTACTTAAAACGGTTTATTCATGAAAGACACTATTCAACCCGGCGCTACCTTTCCCGATTACGAACTCCCCGACCATACCGATACCAAAAGAAAATTATCCGATATACAAGGCATTAATCCCATGGTGCTGGTGCTGAGCCGCGGCGGCTTTTGTCCGAAGGACCGGCAACAGATGCATCAATTGAGGAAGTTTTCCCCCCAATGCACTGTCGGATATACCAGCCTCGTCACCATCGCCTGTGAGGATCTGATCGGCATCGTCGAATATCGGCAGGGCGTCGGCGCCGACTGGCCTTTCCTCTACGACGAAGAACGCATCATCCAAAAAGACCTCGACATACTGGAGTATACCGACCAGAAGCACAAGCCGATGATTCCCTACACGCTGGTGCTGGAACCGGGGCTGAAGATCTACAAGATTTACAACGGCTACTACTACTGGGGCCGTCCTTCCAATCACGAACTCCATATGGACCTGCGGAAGATCAGCAAAAAGATCCGGCCGGATTACAAGCTCGATACGCCGGAGATGCGCAAGAAGTGGGAGAATGATGAAAAAGAGGCGTTCTTTCCCTTTGAAAAAATGGATAAACAGGAAATGCTCGCGCGCATGGACTATGCGATGGATCAGTTGCGGATAAGGAATAGCACCGGGTGAGTTGGATGTTTACCCTGTGGAATTCGCAAAGCGACTATTCCACAGGGTGAACTCGACCCGACGTAAGGAGGAGCGGGCTATGGATGCTGCAACAATAACGGACTGTTGTCCATTGGTCAAATTTTGATTCGCTGAAAGAGCAGGCTGCCGATGAACAGGATCAGCGCTGCGAATCCGCCGAGTGCGGCGAGGCTGAGCCATGGATTGATCTGGGCCTCGCCCGTCATGGCATGCCGAATGCCTTCCACCCCGTAGGTGAGCGGATCGCAGTAGATGAGAAAACTCAGCCAGTCGGGAATCTGGCTCAGCGGAAACAAGGCGCCGGAGAGGAAAAAGAGTGGAAAGATGACAAAGTTGATGATCAGGGAAAAACCCTGGGTATCCTCCATCCGGGTGGCAAAGGAAATGCCCAGCGCGGTGAAGGCCAGTCCGATCAGAAACATGAAACCCAGCACCTGGAAGAAGCCCAGCACGGAAGGCATAGGCGCTCCGATGAACAAGGCGAGGACAAACACCAAAATGCCTTGAATGATGGCAGTTGACGCCCCGCCCAGGGTTTGTCCGATCATAATCTTTAGCCTGGAAACCGGAGCGACAAAGGTCTCTTTCAGGAAGCCGAAGCGCTTGTCCAGTACTAGTTGTATACCCGAAAACATAGAGCCGAACAACACGCTCATCGCTACGATGCCCGGTGCGATAAAGTCGATGTAATCCCCTTCCATGCCCGGCAACTGCACCGCCGTATTCAAACCGAACCCCACGATGACCAGAAAGAAAAAAGGCATACCCAGGCTACCGATGAGGCGGCTGGGGGAGCGCAGGTATTTTAGGACGTTTCGGTACCAAAGGATGTAAATGGCGTTCATCAGTTTCTTTTTCTTCTTCGCAAGCGGTCTTTAGCGCTGGCTTCCTCTTCTCTTAGCGTTTTGCCGGTAAAGTGTAAAAATACGTCTTCGAGGGTAGGGGTGAAAATGCCGGCCGATTCAAAAGTGATATTTTTGTTGACGAGGATGTTGGTCGTCTCGGCCAGTCCTTTTTTTGCTTCCCTGACGGAAATGTCGGTATACTGGCCGTTCTGGTTGATGTCCTCAACCCAATCGCGACCGGCCAGGTTCTCCCGGATGCTCTCCCCTTGTCCCGAGCGGATGCGTATCATATTGCCGCCGATATCTTCTTTAAGTTTTTCCGGTTCATCGAGTGCGATGATTTCCCCCTCGTCGATGATGGCGATGATATCGGAGAGCTTGTCGGCTTCGTCCATGTAGTGAGTAGTGAGAATAATGGTGACCCGCTGTTGTTGAGTCAGGTTTTCGATGTAATTCCAGAGGTGGTTTTTGGTCTGGGGATCAAGGCCCAGCGTTGGCTCGTCCAGAAAAAGGACGCGGGGACTGTGCATAATCCCCCGGGCAATTTCCAGACGTCGGCGCATACCACCGGAAAATTTCTCCACGCGCTGATTTTGGCGGTCGGCGAGTTCCACCAGTTCCAGTAGCTCTGCGATTTTTTCCTCTCTTTCCTTTTTGGGCATGCCGTACATCCGTCCGTGGAAGTCCATGTTCTCATAGGCCGTCAGCTCGTCGTCGAGCGTGGGATCCTGGAAGACCATGCCGATAGACTTCCGGACTTCCGGTCTTTGGCGTTGTACATCGTATCCATTGATCCGGGCATTGCCCGAAGTAATGGGCAGAAGAGTAGCAAGCATGTTCAGCGTGGTGGTCTTGCCGGCGCCGTTCGGCCCCAGAAAACCAAAGATTGTGCCCTCTTTAATCTCAAAGCTCACCTCGTCGACCGCTTTAAAGTCGCCGAATTGTTTGGTTAGTTTTTCTACTTCGACTATCGCCATTCGTATTTGCGTAGGTTCATACTGTGAAAGGATGTGAGTTGGGTAATTGTTCTATGGGTTGTTCGATGTCGTTCGAGCTGGTTCTGCGTTTCGGTATAACCCCGGAGATTCATATCTACAATGAATAAATGTTCAGTGGTTCCTTTGCTCTTCTGTTGTTTTTCCAAAGGCCGAGGGCGTCTGGCCCGTAAATTTACGAAAGGCCCGGTTAAAAGAAGCTTTGGAGTTGAAGCCGCAGTCGAGGGCAATGCCTAGCAGTGTATGCTGCTTATGGGCGCCAGCCTCGATTTTTCGCTTCACGGCTTCCACCCGGTAGCGGTTGATAAAGTCGAAGAAGTGTTGTCCGGCGAAGGTATTGATGATTTGGGAGAGATGATTGGGTGACAAATCCAGCTTATCGGCCAGTTTGATGAGGGTGAGTTCCTTATCCAGGTAAGGGGCCTCCGTTTCCATCAGTTCCATCAGCCGCTCGTAGTGCTGTCTGGCCTCCCGTCCGTCCAAACCCGATTTCTGATATTTTTCCGTTATCGCTTCCTCCGGTGCTTGTTTTTCCGTTTCCTCTGATTGCTGATCAATCTTTTGCAGTAAACGGGTAGGAATAAAAATGGTCGTTTGGCGAAAGCCGAAGTACCCCAGTATGATGACGAAAAGCGAAAAGGCGATATTTAGAAACAGCCCTCCGTACTGGGGGATGTCCACTTCGCCGACAAAGTGGACGATCATACTGACGACGCCGACAAGCCATACCGCCAGAAATCCGTAGATGAGAAAACGCAGCCAGTTGAGCTCCACTTCTTCTTTATAGGAAAACACCTGCGGAACCCGCCGCTGATGCCGCCGCAATTGCCATAGCGAAAGCCCGATGTAGAGGATGACGCTGAGGAACTTGGGCAGAATCAGTGCTGTACGGGTGGTTTCCAAAATAGCCCTGCCACCCAGAAAGGGTTGCATGAGCAGAAGGAGAGCGACAGCGAAGGGAAGCAGATGCAAGCTATCCCACCAACGGAAATGAAAGGGGTAGCGCGTTAGCGCCAGGGTGTACCACCACAGCGCCGGCCCGTGCAGAAAAGTGACGGCGTTGCTTAGCTCCAGCAAAAAGGGCGCGGAAATTCCCTTTTCTATCACGTAAAAGCCGCTGATATGGATCAGCACCACGAAAAACCAGCCGATCAGAATACGATCCGCCCGGTTCTTCTCCCGTTTTGACAAGAGCAAAACGATGAAGAAGAGCGTCAAACCACCGCTGGCTATAAAGAGTAATTCCATTGAGTTGTGCTTTTCCCAGGCTGTTCCTCCCGGTATTCCCGCTTTTGCAAAATAGAAAAAATCCATGTCCTACAAGCCTGTTTCAAACGTTCCACTTTCCCTTTCGGACGTATCACTTTCCCGGAAAGGCGTTTCATCGTACAGGATGCAGCGCCTCAGCGCGTTGAGCGGGGGATTTTTGTACAAACGGTCCGCCGGAGATTAGACTCCCAGCCGTAGTGTAATGAGACCATGTAACCATGAAACAATGCAACCATGAACTCACCCATCCTCAAGGCTGAAGGCTTGCAAAAATACTTCGATACCGGCGCCGCCCGCACATTGGTGCTGCCCGGTCTGGAACTTTCTTTCCGTCAAGGAGAGTTTGCCGTCATTATGGGCAACTCGGGATCGGGAAAATCGACCCTGCTCTATTTACTTAGCGGACTTGACCAACCTTCAGCCGGGCAGGTAAGTATTGCGGGAGATTCTCTTCACGATAAAACAGAACGGCAGTTGGCGCTTTTACGCCGCGATCAGGTGGGCTTTGTTTTTCAGCAGTACCATCTCATTCCCAATCTCACTTTGCTGGAAAATGTGCTGCTGCCGGGACTGCTGGGGCGTAAAAAGCGTCGCGAGGTCAAAGAACGGGCCAATGAATTGTTCCGGCAACTGGACATCGACGGTCTCCAGCACCGGCGGCCGGCGGAAGTGTCGGGCGGGGAACAACAGCGTTGCTGTATTGCGCGGGCGCTCATCAACGAACCTAACATTCTGATGGCCGACGAGCCGACGGGCAATCTCAATTCTTCGGCTTCGGCCAAAGTGCTGGACTGCCTGAGTGACCTGCACAACCGGGGCCAGACGGTCATCATGGTCACCCACCACCCGCAGTCGGCCTGCCGGGGCGAACGCGTCCTCTTCCTGAAAGACGGCAGCGTACTGGATGAATTTATTTTTCAAAACGACCTCAAAGACCTGGCTGCCAGAGAGCAGGCGCTGGTGGAGTGGTTGGGGAAGCAGGGATGGTGATTGGAAGTCGGAAGGCGGAAGGCGGAAGTCGGAAAGCGGAAAGTGGAAAGGGTCCTGATTTCAATTTCTGCTCTTCACAAAATCTATTTATCCAATGAGAAGCATTTTGTTGATCGCATCGGCCAATCTCCGGCGCCGGGCCCGGCAGAGCGCCCTGGCGGGGCTCAGCATTGCCCTGGCGGCCCTGCTTTTGGCGGCAGCCCTCGGCATTCTGGGCGGTATGCATCGTCCTTTCGAAGCGATGTACAACCGGCTGAATGCCTCGCACATTCTGCTGTTGTTCGACGCTCGGAACACGGATGTCGAAGCCGTACTGGAATGGGCCGGGCGGCAGCCGGAGGTAGCTGGTGCGACAGATCCGGCGTACTTCCTACCCATTGAGAAATCCATCCTGTTCGAAGGAAAAAAACTGGAACTGATACTGCACCTCACGGAGCGAAGCGACTGCCATCTCCGGCAGGACAAAGTTGAAATTCTGCAGGGGAGCGAACAAACCCATCCGGATTACGGGGAGATATGGATTCCTCAGCACCTTTCCAATACGCATGGTATTCAGGTGGGGGATACCCTGGGTATTCCGGTTGACAACGGGCTGTATCCGCTTGTCGTTTCCGCCACGGTGCTCGACCCCCACTTCAGCAGCGCGCTGATGAACCCGACGCGGGCCTGGGTGGCGCCGGGCGCGCTGCCGCTCATGCAGCCGGTGCATGCGCTGACAAACGCCGGGATCGGCCTGTGCCTGCGCGATGCAGCTGATATTGACCCATTATGGGCCCGCTTCAAATCGGAGATAGATTATCGCGGCAACAGCCTGACCTATCTCTTATTCCGATCTGTTTTTATGACCACCTACCAGATCATCGGCGGGGTGTTACTGATCTTTTCCCTGCTGGCTTTACTGGGGGCCTTATTGGTAACGTCCTCCACCGTATCCAGCGCTATTTACAAAGACTACCGGCTGATCGGCATCCTGAAATCGCAGGGATTTACGCCCCGCAATGTGCTGACGGTTTACCTGATTCAATATGCGTTATCAGGGCTGGTAGCTATTCCTTTGGGATTGCTGGGCGCCCACTTCGCCATTCAGCTGATGCTGGATGCTTTGGCGCAGTCGATCGGGGTAGTCAATGCAGGTTTCTCCATGTTACTCCCCTACGGTATTGCGCTGATGGTTATCCTGTTCCTACTGATGCTGAGCACCTGGCTGACGGCGCGGAAGGCCGGAAGTATTAAGCCGGTGGAAGCCATTCGCAGTGGGGCGCCTCAGGGTGATGCGGGGCGATTCTCCGTTCCGGGAAAGAGCAATAGCGTCCCGTTGCCGGTGCTGCCTTTACTTGGCCTGAGTATGCTATCCGCCAACCCGCGGCGCAGCCGGAATACCTTCATCGCGTTGCTTTTCGCCGTTGGCTTTCTGGTCTTTGCAGTCAATATTTCACACTCTTTCCGGGAAATGAAGGAGCGCAAGGCGATGTGGGGCTTTGAGGAGGCAGACCTGCAGGTGACCCGGGAATCGGCGCTTGTCCTGCCGCTACGTCACGGACAGTTGCTGGAAATGCTGGAGGAAGAAGCGGCGATCGAAGTGGTTGCTCCTTTTGGTTATTATCATCTCACCGTACCGGAAACGAACGGACTGCCGCCGCGGGAACTGAACGGCAAAGTATACGAAAGGCGGATGGAGGCGATCGGGCTGATTAACCTGCGCGGGCGTAATCCCGTGCAGCCGGACGAAATTTCACTTTGCATAGGCACCAGCGAGGATTATGGAAAAACCGTAGGCGATACCATAGAGCTGTTGATGGAAGGCCGGCGAAAGCCCTTCCAAATCACCGGAGTATACCAGGATGTAAGCAATATGGGACAGGGATTCCGCCTGCCCGCTGTCGCCGTCCGGGCCTTTAATCCGCTTTTCGATCCCGATCATTATGCTGTCCGGTTGCGGGCTGGAACCGTACCGGAAGAAGTCAAACAGGAATTGCAAACCCGTTACGGAGAGACCATCGGTATCGAAGCCAGTATTGAAGACCGGCGCTCGGTGCGGGAGGTAATGGCGAATCTCAGCCGCTTTCTATCGCTGCTTTCTCTGTTTTTCCTGGGTGTCCTCATCATTACCATTATGACCGATCTGGTGCTCAGCATCAACGAACAGCGCGCGGATATTGGTATACTGAAGACGGTGGGCTTTACTCCCCGGCAACTGCGTATTGCCTTTGCCTGGAAGTTTTTACTGCTCATCCTGCTCAGTTTGATCATAGCCGTCCCCTTTGCCGGATGGTTCAGTCCGGTACTCATGAGTGGGGTGACGGGGTTCATGGGGCTGGAGCAGTTTCCTTATGTCTTTGATACCATAGGCACGATGCTGATCATTCCGCTGGTGTTGATTTTGGGTATACTGGCCGCCTGGCTGGGTTCGAGGGGAATATTGAGGATTAGTCCAAGGGTGCTGATGAGCCCCTAATACGGGCTTCAGGCTGTTTTTGGAGTTGGTTCGGAGGAGGGGGGTAACTGATACTAGGTGGATGCTAGGTGGATGCTAGATGGATGCTAGGTGGATGCTGGGTTGATGCTGGGTGGATGCTGGGTGGATGCTAGGTGGATGCTAAGTGGATGCTGGGTTGATGCTAAATGGATGCTAAGTGGATGCTAGGTGGATGCCAGGTGGATACTGGGTGGATACTAGGTGGATGCTAGGTTGATGCTAAGTGGATGCTGGGTTGATGCTAGGTGGATAGAAAACCACTTCAGAGACGAGCGAAAATGTCCAATCAAAAAACGCATTATCATGGTTTTTATAAAAAAAGGATTGTTGAGTTTGATGTTGCTCTATAGCACCGTATCGCTAACAGGCAATAGCGCGATCGATGACTACCTGCGACAAGTATACCGGGAACACGTCATACCCGGCTTTTCCATCGTAGTCGTAGAGGAGGGAAAGGTGATATTTTCAAAGGCCTACGGTGTTGAAGTGCTGGGCGAACCGGCCCCGATGACCATACGAAGTGTTCTGGGGGTTGGTTCCCTGACTAAGTCGGTGACAGCCATGGCCATGATGCAACTGGTGGAAGCCGGCAAGGTTCGGCTGGATGATCCGGTGGTGCACTACCTGCCCTGGTTTCGCACCGCTAATAAGGAGCGCAGCGACCGGATTACGGTGCGCATGCTGCTCGATAACACTTCGGGGATTCCGTCAAACTTTTCAGTGGGTAAGAGCGGAGACCTTACGGACGCCGCCGCGGAGCGGCTGGTGCGCGCCATGCAATCCATATATCTGACCAAGGAGCCGGGAACTTCCTACGAATACTCGAATAATGCCTTTGTAGTAGCCGGACTGATCATCAGCGAGGTGAGCGGTATGCCCTACGTAGAATATCTCCGGAAATACATATTTGAGCCGTTGCAGATGGACCGGACGAGCACCGACCCCCGCCGTTTCGGGGAGCTGGAAGTTCTGTACGGCCATCACGCCGGAATCGACGAGGGAATTCCGGCCCGTCCCGCTCCTCCTTCCGGCGAATATTACGCCGCCGGTTCCCACCTGCAATCCTGCGCGGCGGATATGGCGCACTACCTGATTGCCTTGCTGAACGACGGCTATTACCGGGGGCGGCAGGTGATTGCGCCGGCCGGTATTGAGCGGATGTGGCGGCCGCAGATCGCCTTTCCGGGGTTGTCGGTGGAGGATGGCGGCGACGGCAGTGATTTTCATTACGGCCTCGGCTGGATGATCAGCGAGATCGAGGGCGTTACCTACGTGCATCACGGCGGCAGCACGGGGCGTACCTCCTCTTTTACGATGCTGGATCCGAAACGGCGGCTGGGTGTATCCCTGCTGATGAACCTCGACCTGACTTTTATCGATAAATTTCAGTATGCTACGGAGTGGCGAATAGCTCACAATGTATTACGGCTCGCGCAGGGGAAGGAACTGTCGGATTACGGTATTCCTGAACGGGAAGATCCTACCTTAAATAACTACAGGCTTCCGGCTTTAGCGCTGAACAAATACGAAGGCGGATACCTGTACGGCTCCGGAACCAATCACCACCTGTACGGAACCAGGCTGGAGGTGGTGAAAAACGCTGAAGGCCGCCTGGAAGGGAAGGTCATGCACGGTGGGCAGAAAATGGCTGACTTCCTTTTCGACTTCGTTAGTGAACAAAGCGCGGTGACCCGGAATATCAACCAGGTGCAGCCGGTGCGATTCGAACTGCAGCCGGATGGGAAAGTCACCGGGGTATCGCTGTTCGGGGTGAATTTTATTAAGCCATCGACATCTTTCCATAACAGGTATCGGCAACGGGTTTCCGAAGACCGGCAAATTCAGTTTTACTTTCCGAAGGATTGGCAGGGAAAATGGAAAACCTCCCGCCGCTTCGAAGGAGCAAAAGAAACTTTGTCTTTTGTTGCGGATTTCAGCCCCGTTGCTGAGGAAACTATATATCAGCTTCTCCGGCAGGAACGCCCCGGTCATGAGATCGTATACGAAGGCCTGATACACAATGAAGTGCTGGGCCCGGCGATATGGAAAGAGCAAAGTCTGATTACGCGGAAGGACGGGCGCCTGTGTCAGCACCTGGTGGTCTTCTCCGGAGGAACGCAGGTTTGCCGGCTGCTGTTGACCGCTCCTCAGGGGGCGCTGACACCGGCTGTACAGGAGGTAGTCGTGACTTTGATGGATACGCTTCAGGGGCAGGTCGATCCGGATTGAGAGCAGGCCGAATACTGGCAGTAATAAAGAGGCGGGGGACTCGAAGAAATGCTCGGTTTAGACATTTCCGGAGTCCCCCAATCCTCATATCGCCCGATATTTTCTTATTCAATCTTTTCCTTTACCCTCCAACTCTTTGCAGTTCCTCGAGCTGGCGCTGCTGCTTTTTGCTTTCGAACTGCGCGCCTTTGCTGAAGTGGTACCGCAGGCCGATCAGGACGCTTTGATCGTTCACGTACTGGTCGATTTCACCCACATTTTCGCCAAGTCCAATGGTGCCGTGAATACGGCGGGTGCGGAAGATATCCTGGAAGCGCAGGCTGATGCTGAGTTTGTCTTTCATCACTTTGCGCTGGAAGCCCGCGTCGGCGCCCCACTGTCCGCCGATTTTATAGACGCCGTGGGCGAGCGGGCCGCGGTAGTCGGCGCTCAGTTCCATAGTAAAGCCGGCAGGCAGTTTGATGCGGCTGGTGGAACGGGCCGAGAAGAAGAGGCGGGCGTTGTAGTAATCCACCTCGTCTATAGTGGTTTCGAAGATTTGGTACGCTGCGGAAATCATATTATTCATTGTCCATTTTTTACCGATTTGCAGCGGCGCCACGATGCGGGCGCTCAGGTTGCGGAAGGTTTCGACGTTACCTTCTGTGAGTACGGTGATCCGGGTTTCGGGATCGATAGATGGCAGTTCCGTCACAAAGTCGGTAGAGTAATCGTAACCCAGCATAATATTGTACTGCCGATTGATGGTTTGGGTGATCTGCAGCGCGTGCGTATACTGGGGACGCAGCTGGGGATTGCCCTGAACGAAGGTATAGGGATCCAGGTAGAATACGTAGGGATTGAGTTTGCTGTAGCGGGGCCGGTTGATGCGGCGGCTGTAGCCGTAGCTGATCTGATAATTATCGGTTACTTTCTGTTGTAGCGAAACGCTGGGGAAAAGGTTGAAGAAGTTGCGTTGGTTAACCTCGTTGAGCGTGGCGGAGCGGCCCTCGCTGTTGGTGTATTCCGCGCGCAGGCCGGCCTGTAGGCTCCAGCTGTCGTTGATCCGGCTGCTCACACTGACGTATGCGGCGTAAATATCTTCCAGGTACGTAAAATTGTTAAAACGTTCCGTCATAGGCCGTTCGACGTCGTCGACCAGTTCGAAGAAGTCGAGGTTGTTGGTCGAAATGACGTGGCTGAATTTGGCCCCTGTTTCCAGTTGTCCGTTCCAGGCACGGATAGGCTGAACGTAATCGAGGCGCCCGGCCAGGATGTCGTAGGAGGAAGGGTTTGCGGTCGTGAAGATCTCCCGTTCTACGGCATCGGTCGCCAGAAAAGTATAGCTGTTCCGGAACCGGCTGTTGGCCTGATTCTGCAGACGCACATAGTCAAAGTTAGCGGAAAGTTCGGCGCCGGCGGTATCCAGGTTCGCGGTGTAGTGCAGGTTGTAAGTTTGGTCCATGGACTGGCCTTCGATGGTGTTTTTGGCATCGATGAGCACATCGGTGCCGGGATCGTCATCGGTGAGGGTGCTGAGGGTTGGCCATTCCTGGAAAGCGTTTTCGTAAGAGAGGTTGGCGGTGAAACCCAGGCTGTGCTGCTTGCCCAGCTCGATATCGGAACCCAGCCGGATAGAAGGGGTTTGCTTATTACTGGCATCCGTCCCCTCCTGTGAAAAAAAGGCCACTTGCTTATCATTGTGATACTCCCGGTACAGCGACATGCTGCGGAGCCGGCCGCTGCGGGAAAGATCGATGTTAGCGAAAGAGCTCCAGGCGCCTTTCTTATAGTTCAGGTTGGCGCCGGTACTGTATTGGTGGAGATTATTGTAAGTGTAATCCGCATAAACACTGCCGTTAAAGCCGCTCTGTTCATTGCGCGTGAGCCGGATGTTGATGACGCCTGCGGCGCCTTCGGCGTCGTACTTGGCGGAAGGGTTGCTGATGACTTCGATCGCATCGATATTCTTGGCCGGCATATTTTCCAGCATCGATTTCAGCTCGCCGCCGGTGACGTAGGTGTCGCGGCCGTCGATCATGATTTTGATGCCCGACTTACCGTTCAGCTGCAGTTCGCCGTTCTGGTCGGCGTATACGCCGGGGGCTTCTTTCAACACCTCGTAGGCACTGCTTTCGGTGGCCAGCATGGTATTGCCTACGTTCATGACGAGCTTATCGCCTTTGCTGACGACCTGTGATTGCATGGCTTCGACGACGACTTCGTCGAGCATTTCCACGTTTTCCTCCATAATAAAGGTGTCGAAGGTCTTACTGAAGGAAGGTCCACTCACTTGGAAAGCAGCCGAGCGTAACGGCTGGTAGCCGACGGCGCTCAGTTGCAGGTAGTAGGCGCCCGTTTCGGGGGAAGGCAGGGTGAAAAAGCCATCGAGGTCTGCGGCAATGCCTGTAATTAGTGCAGAATCGGCGGTCTGGTGCAGGGCAACGGTGGCGAAAGCCACGGGTTCCCCTTTGGCGTCTTTAACCTGTCCGCTGATTTGCTGCGCGGACAGTTGCTGGGTGGTAAAAGTGATCAGGACTGAGAGCAGGAGCTGGAATAAAACTTTCATGCTTATCGGGTTTTACAAACTATTTAGTTAATTGCTGATGTTGTAAAACTGAGCAAAATCAGAGGCTCCCGAAACCTTTTTCCCCTGAACCGGGATAATGATCGGGTGAATCCGGATATAGCGGTTCTGAAAAAACAGCTCGTTTTTTTTTCAGGGCTGGCCTCCAAGCAGGGAGGCGTACGGAACTGCCCCGGTCTTATCTTTCTATCCAGGAAACCACTTCGGGTAGCCATTTACATCGAGTCGGGCAAGGTGATAGTTGAGAACAATATTCAACCACGAGGGGGGAAGTAGTGCCCTGTAACGGACACGGACTGCTGAATATCAAAAGTCGCTATCGGTTGCTTACAGAAAAGGAAATGACCATTGAGAAAACAGCAAGCACCTTCGTCGCCAAGTTACCACTACTCCCAGCGGAACCGGTGTAAGCATCTTTTGTAATTTTTTTACCACGAGTGAAAGAAATTTGAGCTCGTTGCGTAGCAATGGTTAGAAGATATCAGACAGTATTCGTTTACCAAAAGATACAACCATGAAAAGCTACGGAATAAAATTGACCGGCTACTTTACCCTTCTGTTGGGTTTTGTATTCCTTTTTGCACAGTGTGAATCTGAAGTAAGTGGAATGGAACAGGAATCAGTCACAGAAACAGTGGTAAACATGCGTGGCGCGGGACCGGGTATGGGAGACTGCCTTGCTTCAGGCGGCGCAGGACCTGTACTCACGAAAGCAGAACTATGCGAAAACCTGGCGCTGAACTTCTCAGAGCAGGATTTGTCGGAAGCCGAAAAAGAAGCGCTGCGCTTTATGCGCGAAGAAGAAAAAATGGCGCGGGATGTTTACCTGATGTTGTACGAAAAATGGGAATTGCCGATTTTCAATAACATCAGCCAGTCAGAACAACGTCACATGGATGTGATCGGTTGCCTGCTTGAAAAGTACGAAATGGCGGATCCCGCGAAGGATAAAGAAGTGGGAGCATTTACTAATACTGAGGTACAGGATTTGTATGATCAGTTGATCGCCAGCGGATATAAGAGCCTGGAAGACGCCTTGCTCGCCGGCGCGACCATCGAAGACCGGGATATCTACGACCTGAACCAGGCACTGGGTGATGAGGAAGTAGACAACGAAGATATCCGCTTTGTGCTCGGCAACCTGACCCGGGCCTCCGGTAACCACCTGCGGGCCTTTATGCGGCAAATAGAGCGGGTGGGAGCTACCTACGAACCGGTTTTCCTCAGCCCGGAAGCATTCAAAGCTGTCCTCGATGCGGAAAGCAATACCCGTGGCCGCTATTGGAAACAGAATCGCGGGAATAACCCGAATTGCCTGGGTACCGGACCGGGCGCCGGCCAAGGCCCCAAAGGTAAGGGGAACCGGTTTAACAACTGATGGACAAAAGAGACAAAAAAAATTTGATAACAGGCCGGAAGAAATGCCCTGCCGCAGGGCACTTCTTCCGGCTCGTTCGTTATTGAGTAAAAGGCTAGTGCCTTCGGCACTAAATCTCTACTACCATATACTCGTTCTTTTCCGCCTGTCCTTCGTTAGAGAACCCCTTACGTAGCGGTGCTATGCGCGGGAACCTCCGCCTTGGCCAGACGAAAAACAACTTCGTCTATGATAGCATTTACTTAATGCCGAAGGCACCAGGTGGAAAAATGTGAACAATGATTGTTCCCAGGGAAATATGTGAGGAGTTGAGCGACCGGGAGATCATCCGGAAGTCGCTGGAACAGGTTGATTTCTTCTCCTGTCTGTACGAGCGATACGAAAAGAGGCTGCTGCGATATATCCGCCGTCTCACTGCACTGCCGGAAGACGAAGTGGAAGATCTGCTCCAGGAGTCATTCATCAAAGTTTGGGAAAATCTCAATGCTTATGACCCGCATCTGAAATTTTCCAGCTGGCTGTACCGTATCGTTCACAATCACGTCATTTCCTACGTGCGGAAGAAAAAATCTTATGGTAAAGACAGGAAGGTGGAATGGACGGAATCCCGTCTGTCGAATTTGCCGGACGAGGATTCCGGAGCGTGGGAAGGAGAGGAGCCCGAACCGGAAGAATTGGTGCACGAGCTCCTGGATCATTTGCCACTTAAATACCGGCAGGTACTGGTGCTGAAGTTTCTCGAAAACATGAGTTACTCGGAGATCTCCGATATCCTTCAGTTGCCGGAAGGTACCGTCGCTACCCGCATCAACCGCGCCAAAAAGGCTTTCGCAAAATTATCCGCCGGCCGGCATATACATTTTGACCAGTAAATCCGGAATTATGGATCGTTCGAAAAAGTTAATCGAGAAAATAAAGAAAGAAGATATCAAACCGCTGCCCCGTTGGCGCTTTACGCTTCGGAACACCCTTATAATCACTGGCTTTATAATTGCTGTTCTACTGGGTGGACTGGCCTTTTCCATCGTCCTCTTTGCTATTCAACAGACCGATTTCAATCTGGTCAGCCACCTCTCTCACTCTGCACTGGAGCTATTTCTCGGGATTTTGCCTATCGTCTGGATCGTGCTGCTTATTGTTGCGTTGTTGCTCGCCATGTACGGCATTCGTCACTCCAGACGCGGGTATAAATTTACCCTGGCCCGCCAACTGGGATTCAGTGTAGCGCTGAGCATTCTGCTGGGTACGCTCTTTTTTATCACCGGCGGGGCTCAGCGGCTCGAGCGGGCTTTTGATGTCCATCTCAGCATTTACGAAAGTATAAATGAAAAGAAAATCAACCTCTGGATGCATCCGGAAGAAGGACGACTGGCCGGCCGGATCGAACAGGTGCGTAACGGAATGCTTCAGTTGACGGATTTCAACGGAAAAAGCTGGCGCGTCGAATACGATGAAAGTACTTTTATCCCCCCGGTGGTTTTACTGGAAATAGGAGAGCAGGTGAAACTGCTCGGTGAAAAGCTGAATGGAAACCGCTTCGACGCCAAAGAAATTCGGCCCTGGGAAGGACCGGGCCGAAGAGGACAAGGCCCCGGCGGCCCCGGCAGGGATTTCCGTTAGATATAATCACAAATCAACTTGTCGAAATTCACTTGAAGGTAAGAGCTAAAGGGATTAAGGTTCGGGCGTTCAAGATTTTCGGGATTCTCAACCATTGAACCTTGAGTTCTACTACTCCAGATTGAATTGCCACAAGTTGATTGTCATTAGAGCTTCGTGCTCCCAACACTAGTGCCCGAGGCACTTGCCTACCTGTCGTACTTCATGATTTCCTCAAGGGCCTCATCGACGTTCTTATCAAAGGAGAAATGGAGAATCCTCCAGTCATTCTGCGGCTTGTAATACTTAAAGATGAAACGCAGCGGCTGCCGCTCGTACCTGACCAGACAGATGACGATTTCCGATAGTATTCCTCTTCTTTCCGGAAGCGAAAATAGTGGAAGGTCACCGACCGTTAGCCTCACCATTCCCGGAACAGTAATAGTTATCGTTTTGGCCATATGTGATTTTTTTCCAAAATTTGGGTATCTTTCTATTCTGAAACGCAAATACATCGAAACCTGATTGTTAAACACATCTTCATCTCAACCAAATCTTGTTATGGCCATATTCAATCTCAATATCAACGGGAAGACGCAGGAATTTGACGTCGATCCTGATACCCCCCTCTTATGGGTTTTACGCGAACACGCCAAACTGGTAGGCACTAAATACGGCTGCGGCATCGCGCAGTGTGGCGCCTGTACCGTTCACGTCAACGGCGTAGCCATGCGTTCTTGCACGACACCTGTTTCCAGTGTGGGTAATCAATCTATCACCACCATCGAAGGCTTATCGGAAAATGGCGACCATCCGTTGCAGGAAGCCTGGCTGGAGCACGACGTACCTCAGTGCGGCTATTGCCAGGCGGGTCAGATTATGACTGCCGCTGCTCTGCTGAATAACAACTCCAGTCCCAGCGACGAAGAAATCGAGGCCACCATGTCCGGTAATATCTGCCGCTGCGGTACTTATCTGCGTATTAAAGACGCCATTAAAACGGCCTCCGGCAAGATGAGCTAGCAGTTCCTTTTTGCTGCCGAAGGAAAATAAGGCAAGACGATTTCTTTGTAGGGATTTTATCATCAATCCATAAAAAATATCATCATGGCAATTAATACCAAGCACGATAGAAGATCATTTTTGAAAATATCCACCGTGGCCGGTGGAGGCCTGGTTCTGGGCTTCAACTGGCTCGTGGCCTGTTCGCCCGCCGAACAAGAGGCCAAGGGCATGCCCGAAGAGTGGTACAACGTAAATGCTTACCTCAAGGTTGGAGATAACGGCGTGGTGACCATCATGTCACCCAACCCGGAAATCGGGCAGAACGTTAAAACCTCCATGCCCATGCTCGTCGCCGAAGAACTCGACATCGACTGGAAGGACGTCGTGGTCAAGCAGGCCGGGCTCGATACGGATAAGTACACCCGCCAGTTAGCCGGCGGCAGCCAGTCGATCCGCCTGGCCTGGGAACCGCTACGCAAAGCCGGCGCTACCGCCCGTCACATGCTGATGGCGGCTGCCGCCAAACAGTGGGAGGTCCCCGTTGAGGAACTCACCACCGAGGCCGGCGTCATCAAGCACGAAAAGAGCGGCAAATCCATCGGCTACGGCGCCGTGGCTTCCGCGGCAGGCGAGATGCCGGTGCCCGAGGAGGTCGAACTCAAGGATCCAAAAGACTTCAAGATCATCGGCACGGCGATCAAAAACGTCGACGGCCCCGAGATCATTACCGGCAAGCCGCTATTCGGCCTTGACATTGACCGCGAGGGCATGCTGATCGCCATGATTAAGCACCCGCCGGCCTTCGGGATGACGATAAAGTCTTTCGACGCGGAATCCGTAAAGAATATGCCCGGCATCAAAGATGTGTTTACTATTGACGCCAAACCCGAAGGCGTGGAGCTGCAATGGTCGGATGTCAACGCTTTTCCCGAGCTGGTCGTCATCGTCGGCGAAACGACCTGGCAGGTGATGAAAGCCAAGAAAGCACTGAAAGTGGAATGGGAAACCACCTCCCCACTGGAGAGCAGCGCCGAACACGAGGCAGCGCTGACCAAGCTGATAGAGAGCAGGCCTGACGAGCCGGCCCGCAAGGATGGCGATCCGGAAGCGGTGTTCGCCAATGCCGCTCAGGTAATCGAGCGTACTTACTCTGCCCCCTTCCTGGCCCACAACCCGATGGAGCCGATGAACTTTTTCGCCCATGTTACGGAGGACAAAGCCGAGCTGGAAGGACCGATCCAGACGCCGGAATTCCTGCAGAAGACCGTCGCCGCCTTACTCGACATGCCGCTGGAGAAAGTCTCAATCATGATGACTCGCCAGGGCGGTGGTTTCGGTCGCCGTCTTTACGGCCACTTCGGCTCGGAGGCCGCCTTGATTTCCAAGAAAGCCAACGCTCCTGTCAAGCTGGTCTATACCCGCGAGGACGACATGACGCAGGGCACCTACCGGCCCACCTACAAGGTGAAGTACCGGGCCGCCCTGGATGAGAACAATAACCTGACCGCTTTCCACGTACGCGGCGTGGGCGCCAACGAAAGCCCGGTATTTGAAAACCGCTATCCGGCGGGTGCGGTGGATAACTACCTGGCTGAGAAACTAAGCCTGAATTCCAATATCTCGACCGGCGCCTGGCGGGCCCCGCGCTCCAACTTCATGGCCTATGCCGAGCAGGCCTTCCTCGACGAAGTCGCCGAAGCTGCAGGCAAAGATCCTATCGAAATGCGCCTGGAACTGTTTGAAAAAGCGCAGAACAACCCCGTAGGAGAGCGTAACGACTACGACGCGGCCCGCTACGCCGGCGTGCTGAAACTGGTCAAGGAAAAAGCCGGCTGGAGCAAGGAAATGCCCGGTGTGCACCGCGGCGTATCGGCCTACTATTGCCACAACTCCTACGTCGCCCAGGTGGTTGACGTAGTGGTGGAGAACGACCAGCCCAGAGTACAGAAGGTCTGGTGCGCCGTCGATTGCGGGATCGTCGTCAACCCGCTCGGCGCCAAGAACCAGATCGAGGGCGGCATCGTCGACGGCATCGGCCACGCCATGTACAGCGTCCTGTCGTTCAATAACGGCCGGCCGGAGCAGGAGAACTTCAACAAGTATCGCCTGATCCGCAACCCGGAGGCGCCCAAGGAGATCGATATCTTCTTTGTCGATAATGGCATCGATCCCACCGGATTGGGCGAGCCCTCGCTGCCCCCGATTCAATCCGCACTGGCCAACGCCATGTACCAGGCTACCGGCCAGCGACTGTACAACCAGCCCTTCGTGAGCGATCAGCAGGTGCTGGGATAGGGGTAGATTGACTAAAAAGTGAAGACAAGAGCAACTAAGAATTAACATTCAAGGTTGCCTGCGGATAAAATGTGACATGGAGACATGGAGCCTGGGAGATTGGAGCGCGAAGTTCTACTTCGCGTAAGGATCTCTCGTAACCCATGTCTCCATTTTCTTTTATGAGTTTTTTTCGTCTAATTCGTTGATGTCTATACTCGACGTAAATTGGTTTGAGAAACTTCTCAAACCAATTCGACGTCAGTATAAAATCGAATATCCACCAGATGAATAGCATAAAAGTAAAGTGGATCATTGGTGCAATGGTTATAACATTTTTCGGAGTACTAACCGGGTGTGCTCCTTCGGGAACACCCGAGGAAGAAGGAAATGTGAACGTTCCGAAAGATGAAAAACATACCGGATATATAGAAGTGGACGGCTCCAAACTGGATTATGTGGTAGAAGGTGACGGAAAACCCTGCCTGGTCATCGGCTCCTCCGTTTACTATCCCAAAACCTTTTCAGATAATTTGCGTGAACACCTCAGAATGTATTTCGTGGATCTGAAATGGTTCGCCAGGGATCATACGGCATGACGGTGCATTCGGAGGTGACGCAACATTTGTTCACCCAAGTCTTTGCAGATTACGACATGTTTGAAGCGGCTCCCGACATTCCAGTTCCGGTTTTTTTGGCGATGGGAAAATACGGTTACGTCGTTCCGTATACCCTGTGGGAACAGGAGTATGAAAACAGTCCCGATTATACTCTGGTGTTGTTTGAAAAAAGCGGGCATACCCCCAGCTGGAGGAAAGTGCTGCTTTTGACCGGGCGCTGCTGGATTGGATGAAAAAGCATTGACTTCTGCAGATGAAACGTCTGGTAGTGGGCTGAGAACTGCCAGATTTCATAGGGTCAGGTGTTGAAAACTAATATTTGGGTCTAATCGTAGTAAAAACCTTTGACTAAAGAATATGAATTCGGCCTCGTGAGAGTAGCGGTCAGAGACCGCTGGATACAGGGTCGAGGTCGAAGACTCTCGACCAACACCTTCTACTAAAGTTCTGGGTTTAGGATATTATCAATTTTTCAATGCCCGCACCTGAGAAATCTGGCAGCTCTATACAACACTTGCCAGAATACAGCTGACTTTCAGCCCGAACATAGACAAGTCCTTTTTCTCCTCAACAGTAAATCCGGCTTCTTCCAAAAGGGCATCCGCCGGAATGGGGCGGCAGTCCACCGTCTTGGGAAAAGCTTCGTGTACTGTTTCGTAAATATTATTACTCAGCGTATCGGCTTTTTGCAGGGAGACATTGACGAGGCGCCCTTCCGGTTTGAGTACCCGTTGGCATTCTTCAAGGACCTTGGGGATATCCGGGTTGTCAAAAAGGTCGAGGACGAAACTCATGAAGACGGCGTCGAAGGAGTTATCCTCATAGGGGAGTTGGACGGCGTCGCCCCGTTTGAGTTCCGCCCGTTCTTCCAGCCTCGCTTTTTCCAGTCTCTGCCGCGTTACTTCAAGCATCCGCTCGGCGATATCGATGCCGAATATCTTGCCGTCTTTTCCTACTGCTTTAGCAAGCTCCACCAGGTTATTGCCGGTTCCGAAGCCGATTTCGAGGATCGTTTCGCCGGGCTGTGCGTTCAGCAGCGCGAGGCCATGCTGTTTCTCTTTCTTTTCGAAGGGGTGTATGAGCTTATCGTATACCTTGCTCAGGCGATTGTAGGTGGCGCGCGCCTCTGATTTAGAGCGGGTGACCCGGCTTATTTTGTTTTTGTCAATATCTTTTTTCAGCTGGATCTCTCCGGCTTTGATCAAGGATTGCTTCGCCAGAATTGGGCCCGTTAGTTCATGGATGATGGTGGCGCCCATAACGACGGCCAGAAGCAGGTCAAAGATGCCGGAGAAGGCCTCATACCGGTTGAGGATCAGCGCCAGGCCGATGACGATACCGCCCTGGGGCAGCAGTCCGCCTACCGTATATTTTCTGACTTCGGCATCCGCGCCGGCCATTGCGGCGCCGAGGTAGGCGCCGGCAAATTTCCCAGTGGTTCTGAGGATGACGAAGACCAGTATCGGTAAGAGAGCCGCCGGAATAGACTGTATTTCCAGCTGTAGTCCGCTGAGAACGAAAAAGAAAAGAAAAATCAGTTCCTCCGTGTAGCGCTCCAGTGTATTGAATACGATTTTTCGATGCTCGCTCCGGTTGGCTACTACCGCGCCCATGACCAGGCAGGCGAGCAACTCATCGAGGTTGAGAAAGGTGGCGACGCCGTAACACAGGGCGATCAGCGAAAAGATGATAATGATCCACTGACCTTCATTTTCATCTTTCAGGAAGCGGATAAACAGGTTCATCAGTCCCGCTGCAACAATGCCGGTGACGACGGCGCCGCCAATGTGCAGGAGCGCCTCTAAAAGGGCCGCACCGAACGCACTGGAACTGCCGATAAGATATAAACCCAGGCTCACTGATATACTGAAGAGCAGGACACCCAGGGCATCATCGAGGGCGGCTACGCCTACGATGGTATTCTTGACTTTTCCTCTGGCATTGTATTCATGAATAACCGCCAGGGTGGCTGTGGGGTCGGTCGGGCTGGCCAGGGAGGCCAGCAGAATGGCAAAGACCAATACTATTCCGGGGTTCTGCAAGGGAATCGTTCCGGGCGCCAGTATGTGAAGCAAGTAAAAGCCTCCCGTAATCAGCAGGAAGGGAATAAAACTGGCCATCACGGTGACACCCACGATGACGTTTTCCTGTTTTTTAATCGCACTCCAGCGTAACTCGCCGCCGACTTCAAAAGCAATGAAACTCAGACAAATCGTCAATAAGGCATCCGTCTGGTCAATCATCGTTTGAGGTATCCAGTCGAATGTGTTCGGACTGAAAACAATCCCCGTCAGAATGTACCCGATGATTTTGGGAAATCCCAGGCGGCCAAATATCCGCCCCACCACGTAAGCAATGAGAACTAATATGCCAAGGCTTAAATAGATGTTCATAAACGAGCGACTCTTCCTATTCTATGTAAGGATTGCATGGGGTTTATGTTCTAATTGCCGTCAGACCTTAGCTGAGGAGTGGCCACAGTACCCAGTCATCCAGCATCAAGCATCCAGCATCCAGCATCCAGCATCCAGCATCCAGCATCCAGCATCCAGCATCCAGCTCCCAGCTCCCAGCACCCAGCATCAAGCATCCAGCATCCAGCTCCCAGCTCCCAGCCTCCGTTCACCCCTGAACACCCACTGTTCGATAATGAACACTTTTTTCTCGTTTCCGGCCCTGATTACCAGTAAAATCAGGCCTGGACGGCTTGGCATGACTTTGGGACTATTAGCAGTGAAAATACTCTAGCGTATCCAAAAAACAGACACCATGTTGCAACAGCATCCCATATTATCCATCGCTTTCTTTTTTAAAACCCTTTTCCTCCTGATCGTATTCCTGATCCTGTCCGCAGGAATGCAGGCCAAGCCAATGGTCTTTTCCGAGGAACAGCAATCCATAAACGATTCTGTAAGGAAAGCAGTAGTTGCGCAACTGGTTGCGGATGGGTTGGCAGCATCGGAAAATCATCCGGTCTATTTCTTTGTACTCGGCGATGAAATTGAGACCAATGGCCATACCTTGCGGGGTGACCTTTATGAAAAATACCTGACCCTGCTTCAGTCGTTTCATCTGGAAGAAATCCAGCGGTGGGGATTCTATCGCACCGAAAATCAGTTGATTTTTCAGGGAATCGTGGATCGCTACGATCACTACCATTTCATTCAACATTATCAGTCGATCGCGCCGCCGTCCGCCGGAAAAGCATCCGCTCACCGGGCGCCGGCCGTTACCGTACCGGCGACTTTAGTCGCCGTAGTCAATGCCCATTAATCCTTTTATGAGCGCTTTATCATACGATCAGGCTTTACGCATAAAACTCGCCCGGCATAAGAACCTGTTAGCATAATGTATTGCTTTTACATAAAAGAAATATGATGAATTTTATCAGGACAATCTTTTGGTTTATAGTGTTCACCATCCTGGCTGTTACTACGGTACACGCCCAGGGCGTCAGAGGCAACGGCGACGTCATCAAGAAAGCTCGCGATGTGGCTTCCTTTACGGCGATTAATACCAGCGACGGCTGGGATCTGCAGCTCACCCAGGATGATCACTACGCGATGACGATCGAAGCCGATGAAAACCTTATTGATCTCGTACAGACCGAAGTGCGCAACGGCGTCCTGTACATCTACTCCGATACCCGGATACGCCAAAGCGAAGAGCGAACCATTCATCTGACCTTCTCTGAACTGAATAGCATCACCGCCAGGGACGGATCGGATATCTATGCCGAGGATCTGATCTCCGCCGATGACTTTACCCTGGACCTCGACGAAGGCAGCGACCTCGACCGGCTGGAACTCAGCGCCAATACCTTGACCGCCACCTTCGAAAACGGCTCGGATGCGCGAATCCGTTTTGAATCTATCCAAACCATTACTTTGAACGCCGACGGCGGCAGTGATATCGAGCTTCGGAATATTTCCGGGACCTCCTGTGAGCTCCGCCTCGCGGATGGTTCGGACGCCAACCTGGACGGCCGGACCCAGGAACTGACCATCGTCGCAACGGGCGGCAGCGATATTGAAGCCTACCGCTTTGAAGTCGTCGACGCCATTCTCGATCTGTCCAATTCCTCGGATGCGGAAATGACCATCACCGGAAGCGTGGATCTGAAGTTGAGCGGCGGCAGCGATCTGGAGATTCGGGGGAAGCCGCAGATCAAGCATTCCGACCTTTGCAAATCGTGTGACCTGGAATTGAGGTAGTCCGATAGGTTTACGAAACCTCGGAGGTTTCGTAAACCTACCCTCCGAGGTTTCGTAAACCTAATCCCGGCCTTCTTGAGCTTTGTGAAACAGTAGTGCTTCTCTCTTTATCCCGGTAAAAAATTACCCGATATGTTCCTCAAACGCACCTGGCGCAGTCTCATCCACAACAAAACCACTTCCCTGATCAATTTTGCCGGTCTGAGCGTCGGACTGGCCGCCGCCTTGCTTATCGGCGCCTACGTCCTCAACGAATGGCAGACCGACCGGTGGCTGGCGCAACCCGATCGGACCTATCGGCTGTTGCGGGTGTCCGATATTCAAAACGATCCCTATACCATAGGGATTACTTCGGCCCCCTTTGGTCCCGCGCTGGAGCAGGATTTCCCGGCTGATGTAGCGCAGACCGTGCGGGTATTACCCGGCAACAGCCTCGTGCAGATCGAAGAACAACGTTTTCAGGAGGAGCACTACTACTACGTAGACCCCGGTTTCCTTTCCTTCTTCGACCTGTCGCTGCTGCACGGTGATGAAGCCACCGCGCTGACCCAACCGCACAGCGTATTGCTGACCCGCGAGACCGCCCGCCGCTACTTTGGCGATGAAGCCGATGCTGTGGGGCAAAGTCTGCGCATCGACGATGACTATATCGCTCAGGTTACTGGTGTCCTCGACGACCTGCCCGGACCGGTGCACATGGAGTTCGACCTGCTGGAAAGCAACCTTTCCCTGCGCGAAGCCGGCTGGTGGGAAGGCTGGTGGAACAACAATCAGGTGACCTATCTGCGGCTGGAGCCCGGCGCTTCCGCCGCCGCGCTGGAAAGGCGATTGCCCGGCTTTATGGACAAATACTTCGGCGATGACTTTGCCGCCATGGGCAACCGAATAAACCTACGGCTGGAACCCTTACGAGAGATATATTTCAATGCCGACACCCGCTACGATCCCATGCGGCACGGCAGCCGCTCGGCGGTCAATATCTTTTTACTTTCGGCCCTTTTGCTCATTGGTATCGCCTGCGCTAATTACGTCAATCTGTCCACCGCCAAAGCGGTCGAGCGCAGCCGCGAGATGGGCATTTCCAAAATCCTCGGCGCCGGCCGGGGGCGCCTCATCCGGCGGGTGCTGGGTGAAGCGATCCTGCTCACGGCCTTTTCCGTTCTGGCGGCCGCCGCGCTGACCGCCTATGCCATCCCTTACTTCGAACAGTGGTTCGACCTGAGCCTCCATCTGCAATTGTCTGCCGGCACCGTGGTAGCGATCCTGCTGGGCCTGACGGCGGCCATCACACTACTGGCCGGCGCTTACCCGGCCTGGCTGCTGGCCTCTTTCAAACCTGTTGAAGTATTGCACGGCTCGACGACGGCCGGGAACAGCCAAACAGCAAGCCTGCGCAAGGGACTGGTGATCTTTCAGTTCGCGCTCTCTTTCGGCCTGCTGTGCAGCACCTTTATCATCCAGCGGCAGCTGCAGTATTTGCAAAACAAAAACCTGGGTTTCGACAAAGAACACGTGCTGCTTTTCCAGATCAATAACCCGGATCTGTATTCTAAACGCGATTTGTTACGAGAGCGCCTGCTGCGCGAGCCCGGCGTACAACATGTTTCATTTGCAATCGGCGGTCCCGGCGGCTTTCACGATGCCACTACGGTGAAAGTAGAAGGGCTCGGGGAACCCATGCGGATGCGCACGGCCTTCGTCGATTTTGAGTACATCGACACTTACGGAATGGAGGTCATGGAAGGACGGCCGTTCTCCCCGCAATTCGCCAGCGACTCCAGCCGTGCCGTCATCCTCAACGAGCAGGCGGTGCAGGAGCTGGGCATGACAAATGATGAGGTGATCGGCAAGCGGGTGCAGCTGGTGTCTTTCGATTCGCTGCGCCGCACCGTGATCGGCGTGGTAAAAGATTATCATTTTTCCAGCCTCCGCGACGAGGTTGAACCGCTGATCATGGCAACGGCTTTCGGTGGCGCCCAGGTCGCCGTCAAAGCACAGGGCGACCGCCTGCCGGAAGTCATTGCCGCCGTGGAAGACACCTGGACGGAGCTGGCGCCGGCCTATCCTTTCCAGTACCGCTTCCTGGACGAACAACTCGACCGGCTCTACCAAAGCGAAACCCGGCAGGGGCGCCTTTTCGGCTTCTTTGCCGCCATCGCTGTTTTCATCGCCTGCCTGGGCATGTTCGGGCTGGCCGCCTACGCCGCCTCCCTGCGCGTCAAGGAGATCGGAATCCGCAAGGTGGTGGGTGCGACGGTGGCCGATATCGTCGTTTTGCTGTCGAAGGATTTCCTCAAACTAGTGGGGATCGCCATCCTGATCGCCACTCCTGTCGCCTGGTACTTTATGCGCGACTGGCTGTCGGGCTTCGCCTATCGCATCGAGATCGAGTGGTGGGTGTTCGCCCTGACCGCCGTAGCGGCGATTTCAATCGCCGTCTTAACCGTCAGTATTCAGAGCGTGCGCGCGGCACTGGCGAATCCGGTCGAAGCACTTCGGGACGAGTAGTTCTGGATGCGGAGATCCGTAGGATGGAGGCGCTAGGGGATGAGTAGAGCAAGCCGGGGCGCGCCGGGCAGCCTTCATCCATAAAGCGGCTGTGGCGGCCGAGGAAAAGCGCGGCCCGGCGCGGCCTTCTACATAGTATATGATCGGCGCAGAATCAAAAGCTAATTTTTGACAAGAAGAAAGGTCCTGTTTAAAATCATTTAGAGCCTATCCGGAAACCGTTTTTGATGCCGAAAATGACCAGATTTGGGTTCTGGCGAAGCCATTTTTGAGCTTCGTAGCAGCGCTACGGGGCGAAGAAATGGCAAAGCCAGGTTCCAAAGATGGCCATTTGCAGGCCAAAGGATGGTTTTCGGATAGGCTCTTAGTCCCATTCCGAACGAAGCTTATCAATAACTTCCCAGGTCTAGAACGTAAAGGTGCTTTTGGGTACCCATCATTTGCCGCTCTTCTGGATTTTGGGTATCTTATATGGGAACAACTCGAGAAGCCATGGTAGCCATATTTCCCTCCCGCCTGCCTACAATAACCTTTCTCCCTTATTTTTTAGCCGGTTTAGCGATCCTTCTTTTCGGTTACGTTCCTTTGAATGCCCAGACATCCCCTATTCAATTCGAACGGATCGGCCCTATGCAGGGCTTGACGCGAGCGAACGTAACTGATATTTATAAGGATGTGCACGGCTATGTGTGGTTTGGGAATTTCGGAAATTTCCGGTATGACGGACAGGAAGTGAAATCGTACCCGGATGGCGATGCCATGGCCGTAAGAACAGGAGAAATGCTGGCCGACAGTTGGGGCAAAGAACCGGATAGTCTGTACTATTACGATCCCCACAGGGATACTTTTATCAACAATTATCCTTCCGGTGTCGATCCGTATGGCTATTGGGTAGCTTCGTGGAGAATCGGTAATTGCTTTCGATGCTTCATAAAAGATGAGACTGAAAACCTCTGGTACGGACGGACGGGTGACGGCCTGTTTGTTTATCAGCCGGCCACCAAGTCGTATCTCAATTTAAGGCACCGGGAGAATATTTCCACGAGTCTGTCTTCCGATGAAGTCTCTTCCATTATTAGAGATAAAGAAGACCGGATATGGGTAGGAACCTGGGATGCCGGGCTCAATCTGTGGGTCAAGGATTCCACTTTCATGCACTTCAGGTACGACGCCGGTAATCCCAACAGCCTTTCTTCCGACAGCATCACCTTGTTGATGGAGGATAATGGGGGGATTATCTGGATCGGTACGCTCCAGGGTTTGAATCGCCTTGATACGTCAACGGGAAAAATTTCCAGAATTTCTTTTCCGGAAAAAATGGATCGACTGGTAGGTCAAATATTCATCGATAGTCGGGGATGGTTATGGATTGCTACAAAGCGGGACGGTGTTATTACTTACGATCCTGAGGAAGAGCGCTTCAATCGTTTTTTTCTCGACGAAGGGGGGCAGCCGATCATGCCTCATATTTCTTCCCATACTTTTACTATAGTGGAAGACCACCAAAAAAGAATCTGGCTGGGAACGGAAGGTTCCGGTGTGTACATCTATGATCCGGGGACCGGACAGTTAACCAATCATCAGTTTGATCCGCGGTCGCCGGAAAGTTTGTCCGACAATACGGTTCGCTATATGATGAAGGACAATCACGACCGGATCTGGATCGGGACTTTCAACGGCGTGAACGTATACGATCCCAATGCGAAAGTCTTCAAACATTTTGAGTCGGATAAGAAGGGCAGGGTTTATTTTAATTCGGCTGCCAAGTATAGTGGAGCGGAGGACCTCAAGGGAAACATTTGGATAGCTAGCGGAGGTGGAGGACTGATACGATTTGATCCCCGGACGGAAAATCTTTCCAGGGTTCTAAAAGAAAGAGTCAACGTAGTGGAAGTAGACCGTAAAGGGAATATATGGATTTCCCAGACGAGCTCTTTATCTGTGTTCGAGCCGTCTTCCAATCAAGTCGCACTGAAGTACAGGATGCATTGGACGGAGGCATTCTATGAAGATTTCGAGGGACGGATGTGGGTTGGAGGCGCAGAAGGGTTGCTGGAATTTTCCAGCGCTGATTCGGAGCCTGTACTGCACCGTTGGGATGCTTTGGAAGGGTATCAAAAACACTGGAGGATTTTACCCATTGGTATGGCTAAAGGATGCTCCGGAAATCTCTGGATGGGGTCTTTGAGTACCGGCCTTTTAAAAATTAACCTGGAGGAGCGAACCATAAAAAGCTTCGCCCCGGATATCGGTAACCCTCAATCCATAGCGGGCAATCTGGTCATGAAACCTGTATTTGACAAAGACTGCAATTTATGGCTTTCGCTGCCTGGGAAAGGATTGAGCATGCTGGCTTTCGATCAACGGTATGCTCCGGAGCCTGCTTTTCTGAATTGGAATACGAAAAACTCGAACCTGCCGGATAATGGGATAAACCGTGTTGTAATTGATCAGCAGGAACGGATCTGGGTCTCCTCAGCCACGGCAGTTTCGCTTTTCGACCGGTCGGAAAATATCTTTCATCCTTATACTGCGAAAAACGGAATGAAAACCCTGCCCAACGGCATGACGCTCAGCCGGAACGGTCGTATCTACGTCCACGGCATAAACGGCATCGGTTATTTTCATCCTGCCCGGCTCGCCGTTAACCAGCATAAGCCCCCGGTCTACTTAACCGATATCCAAATCAACGGGCAGAGCCTCCCGCTTCGGGGCAGTTCGGGCGATACGCTGGATTTTCCCTCTCCACTGACAAAGTCCGTCATTGATTTTACCGAAGAGATTCAGTTGACCTATCGCCAGAATGATATCCGGCTGGAATTTGTCGCCCTGAATTACACCGCCCCCGAGTTGAATCAGTTCCGGTACCGGCTCATCGGACATAAGGACGCCTGGTATTCGACCGATGCGGGCAGTCTTTACGCCAATTTCACTAACCTCGATCCCGGGACTTACACCTTCCATGTCCAGGCCGCCAATAACGACGGCAAGTGGAACAGAGCGGGCGCTACCCTGAAAATCATCATCACGCCTCCCTGGTGGGCCACCTGTTGGGCCTACGCCGGCTACGGAGTGCTGGCGCTCGCCTTGGTAACCGGAATTTATCGCTTTCAGCTTCGGCGGCGCCTGGCGCTGGCCGAGGCCGACCGGCTTCGCGAACTCGACACCTTCAAAACAAGGTTTTACACCAACATCACCCACGAATTTCGAACGCCCCTGACCGTAATTCTGGGGCTGGCCGATCAGCTCGGAAACCAGGTCAGCGAGCACGCTAAAGAAAAACTGAAGATGATCCGGCGCAATGGCCGGCAATTGCTCGGACTCGTCAATGAAATGCTCGATCTGTCCAAACTGGAATCCGGTCACTTAAACCTTGACCTTAAACAGGGCGATGTTATCGCCTACCTCAAATACATCATCGAGTCCTTTCATTCACTCGCAGAAGGCAAACGGATCCGGCTGCATTTTTTAAGCGACCTGGATGAATTCTACATGGATTATGACGCCGAACGCATCGCTCAGGTTTTTTCTAATTTATTGTCTAATGCCATCAAGTTCACACCGGAAGGTAAAGACGTTTACGTTTCAGTACAATCGATTGAGGAAGCCTCTTCGCAACTTCAGATTGAGGTGAAAGATACCGGAAAGGGCATCCCGAAAGAGGAGATTGTAAAAATTTTCGACCGCTTCTATCAGGTCCCGGATTCCCCCGCCTATTCCCTGGGCCCGCAGCATGGGAGCGGAACCGGGATCGGCCTTCCTCTGGCGAAAGAACTGATCAATCTGATGGGAGGAGAAATACAGGTGAGGAGCTACCCCGGGAAAGGAAGTGTATTCACCGTGGTACTACCCGTCACCCGGAGTCAGAAAGCGGCTGTGCCGCTGCCGGATAACCTGCCCGCCCTGCAAGCGGATACTGCGCTCAGCCGTGTCGCCTCTTCAGCAGAAAAACCGGAAGCCCCCCAATTATTACTTGTCGAAGACAATCCTGACCTGATCAAGTACCTGAGCGACACCCTGCGCCCGGCTTACAACCTGTCAGTGGCGCACGATGGCCGACAAGGCATTGACATGGCCCTTGAACTGATCCCCGATATTATTATTACCGACGTGATGATGCCCGAAAAAGACGGCTTCGCCTTATGCCATTCGCTCAAAAACGACATGCGCACCAGCCATATTCCCATCATCATGCTGACGGCCAAGGCCGACGCTGCCTCTCGTATCCATGGATTGAAGACCGGCGCGGACGCCTACCTGGCCAAGCCCTTCCGGCCCGAAGAACTACGGGTAAGACTTAAAAAGCTGATAGAGCTGCGCAGGAAACTTCAGTTGAAGTACAATACTATCGAGGGATTGCCTGCCAAAAACGAGGATTATTTGTCGCCCGATGATCGCTTCATGCTCCAATTGCATGAGTTGCTCGAAGCCAACCTGAGCGATGAAGATTTCAGTATCGAAGACTTCTCCCGGTCCATGGGCATCAGTCGCATGCAACTTCACCGCAAACTTACCGCCCTTACCGGTTTGTCCGCCTCTCATTATATCCGCAAATTCCGCCTGGAAAAAGCTTGTACTCTACTGCGTACCACCCGTCATTCCGTCTCTGAAATCGCTCATCAGGTAGGATTCCGCTATCCCTCCTATTTCAGTAAGGTATTTACCGAGAAATTTGGAAAGTCGCCGACTGAGTTCAGGTAAGCCGTTACAATATTTTACGGATTGTTACACCGCTGTTACAATAGTATAGCGGGCTGTTAAGCCTTTTGAGTCCGGAAGGCCGCGTACCGGACAACTTTGTGTCACCGTCATCGATGACCGGTTTTTGCAAACCCTAAAATCAATGATTATGACACCCAAAGCAGGTTCATCCGGTCTTCTCATCACGCTATTGTATTTCGTTCATTTGCAGGTCTCCGCAGGTCCGCTAGTTTCCCCCGGCAGCTTCACCGTTCCGTTTCACCTTATCGCCAAGCTGATTATAGTGGAAGCCACGGTTGACGATCATACCGGTCTCTTCATTCTGGATACCGGCACGGAAGAACTGATCCTGAATGCCGCTCACGTCAACCGGCCTACCGGCGGACGAACTATACGCGACGTCGGAGGCCATTCCGCTAAGTTGAAAACTGGCTACTTTTCCTTTTCCCTGGGCAAAATAAACATCAAACAAAAACGGGCCTTCCTCGCCGATCTCCGGCATCTCGAAAGGAACCGGAATATTCACATCCTGGGACTCATCGGATACAGCATTCTGGAAGATTACGAGATTGTACTGGATTACACCGCTAAAAAGCTTACTTTTTTCGAGCTTGACAGGAAGGGAAATCGCCTGACGGCTTCCTCCGGTCAGAGAGAACCTTCCCACATTATCCCCTTTAAGTTAAAAGGCCACTTCCCTTGTTTTGACATCAGGATAGGCGGGGAATCCTTTTTTGTTGCGCTGGATACCGGCGCCGGGCTCAACGTCCTGGATGCCCGCGTCCGGGAACGAATTGCCTGCTCTGCAGATGGTAAACGGGCCAACATTAAAGGCATCAGCCGACAGCAAATCCAAACGGTTACCCTCCTGATGGATGGTTTTCAGATCGAAGAAGTTCCCTATCCGTCTATGCTGACTATCTTTAAAAGTCTGGACCGGCTGAATGAATTCATCACCGGAAGAGACATAGATGGCTTGCTGGGCTATGAATTCCTGCACCACTATCGCACGGCGCTGAACTACCGGAAAAAAGAACTGTCGGTCTTCGGGGAAGAACCGGTGCTCGCCAGGCTAAAAAAGGAATAACTTCAGGTATTTGGAGCGGATGAGGTCCCTAATCAATCCTTACCTGCGTCTCTTTCAGGCCTTTTTCCTGCAAATGCGGAAACAGGGGCTCCGTCGGCGCTTTCAAAAATCTGGCAAAGATGGCTGAAAAATCTGATCTTTAAGGTAGCAATAAAGGATTTCGGATTCGATATGAAATACGACATAGGCAAGACAAAAGACACCGGTTATCAGTTTGGTAAGCGTAAAACCTTTCCCTTGCGGGCGGAAGTAGTGTGGGAAAAACTATTTTCCGAAGCAGGTATGCGTATCTGGCTGGGAGAGGGCGCAACTGGTCCGTTGGAAGAAGATGAATTCTATTTCAGCCAGAAGGGTATTAGTGGAAAAGTAAGGCTGATCAGGCATCACTCCCACATCCGCATGTCCTGGAAAAAACCGGACTGGCCCAATGAATCGACCCTGCAGATACGGGTGATTCCCAACGGATGGCGAACGATTGTCAGCTTTCACCAGGAAAGATTACTGGATGAGCAGCAGCGCGAGGAGATGGAAGACTATTGGGAAGAGAAATTTGAAAGCCTGACAGCATATCTTTCTAGTTAAAACGATATCAATCAATATCTACAGCTATGACGCCGCTCTTCAAAAAGCTCAACTTCAAAGATCAGGATACCATCTACATTTTAAATCCGCCCGGCGAATTCGGGAAGGAGCAAAAAGCCATTGAGGAATTTACTTCCGTGAGAACGGGCGTGGGTAACGCTGAGGCTGTCGAGTTCGTCCTGTGTTTTGTACAGACAAAAGCGGAAGTGGATGAACTGGCGCCGGTCATTGATGAAAAACTGGAAGGCGACGGCATCGTATGGTTCGCCTACCCGAAGAAGTCATCCAAAAAGTACGACGCCGAGATCAGTCGTGATTATGGTTGGGAGGCACTGGGCCGGCACGGTTTCGAACCTGTTCGCCAGGTGGCGGTCAACGAGGACTGGAGCGCGCTGCGCTTCCGGCGGGTGAAGTATATTAAGAACCTGAAAAGGAATCCCAAGATGGCCATCACGAAGGAGGGTAAGAAGCGGACTGAAGGGAAGAATTAAACTTTCACAGTAATGCCCAGCTACACGTTGAAGGTCACGAATGGAAGTATTCATTGTGAAATACTAGGCCAGGGGCACCCGGTGATACTCATCCACGGCGGCTTTGGCGACCGCCGTATGTGGGATCAGCAATTTCAGGAATTGGCTGCCCACTATTTGGTAGTTCGATACGATCACCGGGGCTTTGGCCGGTCTTCCTTTCCGGACCAGCTATACTCGCCGGTTGAGGATCTGCTCCGTCTGATGGAGGAATTAAAGATTCAACAGGCACATGTAGTGGGTAATTCCATCGGAGGTAGTCTGGCCTTGGATTTTGCACTTCAGTATCCCGAACGCGTGAACAGGATGGTGCTCGTCGCTGCCGGGCCAAATGGTTATCCCGTTCCTGAAAAACATACCAATGCCATAGGGAAAGTTTTTGAAACGGCACAAACCGATTCGCTGGATAGGGCTGTGGAGCTTTGGCTGGCCAATCCTATGGTAGCGATTAGCAGCCGGCAGCCGGGGGTAAAAGGACATCTTCGTGTGATGATTTTGGAAAACAGACAGATATTCCGGCTTAAGCACTGGCCGGAAGAGGATATGAACCCACCAGCTGCAGAGCGTTTGAATGAAATCCGGGTTCCGACAATGGTGATCTTCGGCGAAGAGGATATTGCATTGGTCAGAGAGATGGGAGAAATCATGGCGAAACGAATTCCCGGAGCAGAAAAAATCATTTTGAGAGAAGCTGACCACCTTCCCCAAATGAATCGGCCCAGGCATTTCAATCAATCTTTATTCGAGTTCCTGGAAAGAATATGATTCCATCCCGCTTTAGTCCTCACTCAAACAAGATTTCGCCAGGTAGCTAATAAAAGCCCGCCTTCGGCTCGACATGGGTTGAAACCCAGGTCGAAAACAACCCATCTTTGGCAACATAATCACCGATGATTCAATGCCAATTCAAAAAACAATGAAAATCCCGGCTTTATCTTCTCTGCTCACGATTCTGCTTTTTCTGACTTTAATGGGATGCAGCCGCGGCGATGCGTTTCCGGCCCGCAGCGGCTTTCATCCCCAGGCCATCACCCTGAAAGAAGTCGCTGATTTCGATCTCAAGGAACTGATCGACGAGGAACTCGTCTTCATCGATTCGGCCGGCGTGGAGTGGATGGCTCCCCGGGGCACCCTGACCGATGGCGCCTCCGTGCCGCGCCTCGCCCTGTGGGTCACCGACGGCCGCTTCGACAGCCGGTTTCTCAAAGCCGCCGTCATCCACGACGCTTATTGCCAGACCGACAACGCTGAGCGCTGCCCCGGGCAATACCAGACCCGGCCGTGGAAGGCTGTTCATCGTATGTTCTACGAGGCTTGCCTGGCCGGTGGCACTTCCCCGGCCAAGGCCCGCATCATGTTCGCCGCCGTCTGGCTCGGCGGCCCCCGTTGGAACGATCCTGATCACAGCCTGGAACGCGTACCCGACGACGCCCTGCGCACCGAATTTGCCGCCTGCGAAAAATGGATCGAAAAAGAAGATCCGACGATCGCTGAGATTGAAACCTGGATGGAAAAGCGGGAAACGGCATTGTTGGCGGCCGGGAACCCGAGCGCCAACCGCTGACCATGAAACCATCATTTAACCATTAACCATAAAACTCCAATTCATGAACACCTCCAAATTGTTAATCACCCTACTATTCGCACTGAGCCTTGGCCTGGTCGCCTGTGACGACGAAGACGACAACAGGCCGGCCGTCCCGCAGGAGTACACCTTACAGGCCGTCGGCGTCGCTACAGCCACGCCAGTAGAGACCACCCTCGAGGGCATTGACCTGGAAGTCGCCGGCAATGCCTTCGTCATGGATTTCTTCGACAAGCAGACCGGCAAACGCCTCGGTACCCTGACCGACATCAACGTCGCCGGCGAAACTTTCGAGGACGGCAGCATGGATGCCGAGAACTACACCGTTTTTACTTTTGAGGATGACAACAGTACGCTCATCTTGCACAACTTCATCAAAATGACGCCGATCGATCAGGTCACTTTGCGGGCCGTCATCCCGGCGGCCAAAACCAAGTACAATGTCATCGGCGGCACCGGCCGCTTCGCCGGCGCTACCGGCGGCTCCACGCTGGATGCTACGCTGGATATGACGCAGTTCGCCCAGGGGACCATCGGTTTTGATTGTACATATGGAGTAACGATTGCGAATTAGTGTGTTGACGAGCTGATGCACGGCATAAGACGAACAACGTGAATCGACAAAGAAAAGGGGCTGCCTCAAGATAAGGCAGCCCCTTCCTAATCCGGTATAAACATGGCAAATATCAAAGTGGATCAGCAGAATAGCTGATATCCCAAATAACATCATCTCTTTCAATTTACCGGATACTCCCGGGGCAACTCCAAACCACCTGTAAATGTATGGACAAACACGCTCGGCTAGCAGGTAGGAAACCTAGGCAAAAGAAACCTCTTTTTGCAGCTAGATGACGGCCAGTTCCTTCTTTTATCCATGAAATTAAGCTGGGAAATTAGATTTTATTGTATCTTAACAACCAATAACCCCGATACCCCAATTTTGATTTTTCTTAAAATCATTCACATAAACAAAATTCAAACCAAATGAAAAGCACTTTTGCATTTCTTAGCTTTTTCTTCATGCTTTCGCTTTTTTTTCCCCATCATCTCTCTGCTTAGTAGGAAATGCAACCAAAGCGTATAGAAAATGCCGAATGGAAAAATGTCGTTTTTCATCCGGGCAAAATGGGCAAGGCCCTGGAGATTATCAATAATCATTACGAAAAAGCCGCTGCCAAAGCCGGTACGCCTACCCCACAGATGGTGGTAGAAATGGCTTCCGGGGAGTGGGATATGATGATCGTCTGGCATATGCCGGAAGGCGTGCAAAGTATGACCTGGGAGGTCAGCCCCAACAATATTGCCTGGCGGAAAGCGCTTAACGAGCAGGAAGGCGGCAAAGAGAATGCCGACAAGCTGATGGAGGAATACCAAAGTCTTATCGCCCGTGCCGTAAACCAAATCGGCATGGTGAAGCAATAAAGCATTGACGTGTTTTCGTGAAATTTCAGGCTCTTTAACAAACCTGAATAGAGAAAGTGTCATCCCGGACGGTAGGCATGATTACTATCCGGGATGCCTTGTTTTTAACGGTAGTCCGATTATTTTACTTCGCTTTCCTGCTGACATTGCCGGCGGTATTTTCCGGGAGAAATTCCAAAGATCTGCTTGAAGTAGGTGTTAAAGGTTACCCGGTTGTTAAAGCCTGCCGCCTGTCCGATCGCTTCGATTTTATAGTGCTCGTAATCCAAATTCCGCAACATCCCTTCCGCCTTCTGTGCCCGCAAGGTATTGACGAGTTCGTTGAAGGAAATCCCTGCATAGGCGTTGAGGGCCTGCGAAATCCGGTATTTCGGGGTGTGGAGTTCATCGGCTAACCGGTCTAGGGAATAGCTGGGGTCCAGATATGACTGCTCGTTTTTCAGGTGGCGTTTGATTTTGTCCACCAGATGCTGCGCACCGGTATCGGTCAAACTGCTGCCGGCGTATTTGGGGGTATCATTTTCCGGAAGGAGGAAGGCTGCCTGGCTCCGGTAAGAGAAGACATAGACCGATACCACCATTATCAGAGAGAGCGCGTAATCAAACCACATATAGTACCCAAGATTGAATTGCACCGTATGATAGGTGGCAGTACCCAGGATAAATATACCAAAAGCGAACAAGGCCGGTGTCTGTCGCCAGCTAATAGAAACTGCTCTTACGTTAAGTCGTTTAAGAATAATTACCAGATAGACCAGCATCCCTATGACCATGATAAAACCCATATAGGGATTGAGTTGCTTCAAGAATAATCCGAAGGCATCGGAAATGACCAGCAGGTCGGGGCGATCGATGTGATAAGCGACAAATTGACTAATGAAGAAGAGTTGTATCAGGAAGGGTAATAAGTGCCATATATCCCGCGTATGGCATACCAAGGCATCAGATCGGTAAAACCCCCAAAGGGCAGGTCCCAGCAGCCAAATGAAAGCCTGCGGCCAACCCATTGCCCAGGGATGACGTTGGTTGAAGCCCGTCCAGTATCCGACCCATCCCATAACAACAAAAGAAAAGGAAAAGAGGAAAAGGCCGAGAAATACTTTACGGGATCGCTGGGTGATGCCGCCGGCAATCAGTACTATGCCGAGCATGATGCCCTGAGCGGAGGAGAAAAAAAGCAGTAAATCGAGCCAGTTCACGTGAGTCGGTGTGATTTGAATGAGTATCGGAAAAGTCTAAACCACTTCATGAAAAAAAACTATGGCGATCCTATCCTGATAGGGATGAAAAATATCCGTGCTTTGGTGGGCGCCAGTTACGGGAGGTGTAAATATAAATTTAATTTTTCCGGTATTGTCCTTGCGGGTTGGGTGAAATAAGACGTTCGCCTTACTATTGCGGTGAAAGTATTCCATTTCTATGAAAGAGATTGCCCGACTATTTTTAACACTGTTGATTGGCTGTTTTTGTTATACGAATATTGCGGCCCAGACTTTTCACGGACTCGTTCAGTACCGCAATGCTTTCCAGCCGGTACAGCTCGATTGTGAAAGCGATACCTGCGCCCTGCAGTTGCCTCATCTGGAAGGGGCAAAAACTTATTTAGTCAGCGGAAATCCCTTGTCCGGGGAAAACTGGCAGTTTACTAAAGAGATAGAGGAATGGCGTTTTCAGACGGTCTACCGGGATCAGGTTATCAGGGGGCGGCTTTTTATTAACGGATTATCGCAAGAGCTTATCTTGTACGAAAGCCTTTCCGAGCCGGAACCGGAGGAATTCGACTCTTTTACAGGCGTTTATCGCGACGAAGACGGCCGGAATATACTTTTCTACAAAGGCAACCGCTCCGTTCGCATGATTTCCCCCTATTCGGAACAGACGCTCTCCCTGAGAAAAATAAAATCGGATCGCTTTTGGGCGGATTCCGGCGAGCAGTTGTGCTTTGAGGATCAAAAAGCGAGGCATTTTCAAAGTCTACGGATCATCAACCGGGATGGAGGAGAACGACGGGCCGAATACTTTGAAGCCTACGACATAGAGGAAGTATGGATACCTGTCGGACTGGATACGCTGTATGGCAAATTGTACCTTTCGCGTAGCAATGAGCCGGCGCCCGCCTGTGTGGTATTGCCCGGTGGCGGTTCGGCAGGACTAGCCAACTATGAATATGAGGCGCGTTTCTTCGCAGCCTACGGTCTGGCAAGCCTGGTATTTAATAAATCCGGCGAGGGTAAGTCAAAGGGACCGGGCAATTTCCGGCTGCAGTCTTTTGAAGAAAAAACGGATCAATACTTGGCCGTTTTTCAGTATCTGCAGAACCGTCCGGAGATCGATCCGGACAGGGTTGGAGTACATGGCCCCAGCGAAGGCGCCCGCCTGGCGCTCATGATGGCTATCGATACCCCCGGCGAGGTGGCCTTCGTCAACGCCGTAGCCGGCCCCTTGATGACGCTTAGAGAAGGACAGCTCTACGCCATGGGTCACTACCACCGCAACCTGGGAGTCAAAGAGGTCGATAATCTGTCTATCCAACAGATCTGGAATGACTACTATGACGGCATCCTGGCCGGTAGCATCGATACTGCCATCATTGAAGGAGCAAACCGTTACCGGCATGTGAACGAGCGGGTCTTCCTTCCGCCCAATACCACGCAAATTCCCGGTGCACCCGTCGCTGAGGATATTGAAAACGACCGCGTCATTCAGCAAGCGGAGAAGATCCGTTGTCCGGTACTGCTGCAGTACGGTGAAAACGATCAGCGGGTCAACCCTTACCACAGCATCCGCAACTTCAGGAAGGCAAAAGCTCCCGGCACCTCACTGGATATCATCCTCTATCCGCGCGGTAATCACTCCATGATGACCCCCGCCTATCAGATTTGTACGGGTTATGTGCATGATAAAGTCGACTGGCTAAGAAAAATCGGCATACTATGAAAAAGCTTTTCCTGGGGGTAGTCGTCCTTTTGGGACTGCCTCCTTACTCCAACGCTCAGGTAAATTCCAGCGACACCTCCACTTTCACCGGCCATGAGCTCGACTTCTGGGTCGGCGAGTGGGACCTCACCTGGCAAAATAAGGAAGGTGATATCATATACGGAAAAAACACCGTAGGACGATCGATGGATGGCCACGTGATCCACGAACAGTTTGAGCAGCTCAGCGGTGACAACGCGGGATACCGCGGCCAGAGTTGGACCGTCGCCCGTAGGGGGCCGGCCGGCATCAGGATACAGCAAACCTGGACCGACAATAACGGCGCTTACGGTTTATGGGAAATGACCGAGGCCAATGCGGAACGGGTCGCCCTGGAGAGCGAAGCCGAAAATCCCCGCGGTAAATATTTCCAGCGAATGGAGTTTTACGACTTTCAGCCCCATGCATTCCAGTGGCGCACCGGCTGGTCGGTCGACCGGCAACACTGGAATTGGAGCTGGCAAATTCAATATACCCGGCAACGAAAAGCGAATGAGAAACTGAGTAAGAAAATTTTAGCAGTGACCCGTGATATGGAACAGGCTTTTGCCAAAAAAGATTATGCTGCCATCGCCCGTTTTTACACCAAAGACGCCACCATGATTGGTCCCCGGACAACAATAACCGGCCGCGACAGCCTTCAGACCTACTGGGCTAAATTTGATGGCGGCAAAGACTGGTCGCTGGAAAACCTGATGACTCGCCCCCTGTCGGACGATTACGCCCTACAGGTGGGTATATCCAGAATGACCTACTATAAAGCCGATCAGAGCATCGGTGAGGCTGCGTCTAAGTTTTCTCTCGTTTGGCGTAAAACGGCCGACGGTTGGAGAATACTGCACGATTTCTTTTTTCCACTGGCTGAGTAGGGAGACACAAAAACGTAAGAAGCATACAAAAAGGAATTTCGCAGTGGGTTTATAGATCTTTTGTAAACGGATTCAATCCTGCATCTCTAAGAAAGTCCGGATAGCTTCGAAGTATGCCTCCGGTAGCTCCACAAAGGGAAAATGACCGCACTCCTTGAGGAGGACAAGCTCCGCATCAGGCATCGCGGCAGCCAGCGCCTTACCGGAGATATCCGCCGCCGGCTCCTGATCGCCGTAGAGGACCAAAGTCGGTTTTTTCATCAATCCGAGATCGTTGTACAGGTTGAAGCCGACGAGGTCGGGCCCTAGCGCCTGAAAGGCCTGACTGCGCGCCATGTAGTCGTCGGGGACGTACAGGGATAATTTGTCGAGCAGCGCCGGATTATAGAACTGCGGCTCAAAGGACAGGCGCAGGATCTTCTCCACTACCGCGGCGGGGTTCGATTTCATCTCTTCGGAATTGGCGATCTCTAGCCGGTCCAGGCTGTCTTGCTTTGTCAGGCGTTGCGCCAGCAGCTCCTGCTCTTTCTGCCAGTGGCCGGTGCTGGCCGGCAGGCTGTTGGACAGAATCAGGGATTGCAAATGCTCCGGATACCGGATGGCGTACTTCATCGCCAGCAGACCGCCCCAGGAGTGGCCCAGCAGGTGAATCTCGCCGAGCTCCAGTTCCTGCCGCAGCAGCTCAATGTCTTCTACGAAGGCCGACAGTGACATTTTGCTTTGATCTACTTCCAGCGAAGACCGGCCGCAGGCGCGCTGATCGTAGAAGATCAGCTGATAATCCCGCGCCAGCTCCTCCATATGCGGCAGAAAGTAGCTGTGATCCATCACCGGACCGCCGTGAACGATGATCATAGGGGCGCCGCCGCCCAGAGCTTTGTAATATACTTCGGAACCGTTGATGCTCAGATAGCCCTCCGTGACGTGGATGGGGCCGTCGGGAGCTTTTTCCGTATCGGAGCAGGCCAAGAGAATGATCAGAATAGAAAATAACAGATAGGAAGGCTTCATCTTTTGCAGCAGCTTTCTTTAGAAAATCGGGTTATTCCGGCAGAGGTGAATTTACTGCTTTTTAGTGTTATAATCGATGAATAAGAAGCTTGTCAGGGGAGCGGACGAAAGTTGCCTATAGTGTGATCGCATAATTGCCCGTTGGTAGAAAGCAAAATCCGCCAGTAAAGAACAGCAATTCCCGCTTTTGAAGCTTAGGCCCTGTGGAGGAATGGTTTTCAGTTAGTGTGTTCAACCACGCCCTAAATACCCAGGCCGGAAAGGGAGGGTTTTCTCAGCATCGTGCCCGTGTAGATCATGATGGCAATAGCAATACCGGGTATAGGGATATCACCCAGGATCAGTTCCCCTACGATGATCCCTCCGGCGTAAGAGCAAAACAAAAAGAACCCGATATTACTGGTTTTTGGGATCCAGTACAGCAGGACGCAAAATATTTCGACCACTCCAATCAAGACAGCCTGCTCGGCAACTCCAAGTTTTTCCAGGGTCTGGTGAATCGTTGCATTTTGGGTAAACTTGACGACCCCCGACATAAAGACCATTAAGGAGGGAAGTATCGATAGTAGATAACCGGTAATTCTTCGGGGCTTGCTAATACCTTTCTCGTGTAAGTTGGACATTGGCTTGTTGATTAGGGGGGCAGTTTCGATTTGCCCCCGAAGCGTAGAAGTATTAATAGCGAGGGTGAAACATCTCGATGGTGCTTATAGTTTACACGTCGTAAAATGTTGATTTTTCAAGAAGCGCGACCGGTCAACGAGAGACAACGGATATCAAGGTCACTAGAAGGAGAATCCACAAGTAAAAACGGATCGTTGAAACCTTTTAGTCAAATAACGGTTCGAAATTAAATAATTAGGACTGTGCAGATAGATCAAAGCAATTGACCATTTGCAGTAAAAGCACCTGATAATATGGATATACCCACCCTGGCGACTTTTTTTTCGGGGCTTTCCTTTTTGTTTTTCGGCACAGCCTGCCTGAATTCGTCACACATGAAGGATGAATTCATCCGGTTTGGACACGACCGGCAGCGGGTACTGATCGGCTGTCTGCAATTGCTGGGCGGGCTGGGTGTGCTCGCCGGGTACTGGCAGTCTCCTTTTCTGGCCTTTTTCGCTTCCGCCGGCTTGTGCCTTATGATGGTGTTCGGCTTTTTACTGCGCCTGAAGATCCGGGACAGTTTTTTGGCTGCTTCACCCGCCTTTTCGTACGCTGCTTTGAATCTCTATTTAAGCATCCATTACTACGGTATCTTCAGCTAAGGATTGCGTTCTAAATAAGTGTCCGAATTTGACGATGACATTTTTTTTCCAGGCTAGGCGCGACGAAGGAGCATAGCTGGGGTTCTGTGACTGAGGAGCAACGACGCCTGTGAGAAAAAGATCAAGTCAAAACGGACAGTTATTTGGGACGCGATCCTTAGGTCAGATAGTCTATGTCTACATCGGGTAGGAAACAAAAGCGATGACTAAAGACATCAGCAGGAAGAGGCCCGCCGGAAGCGACTTGATCAAAGGATCCCCGATCTTAAAGTGCATGGCAACCGAACCGGTCAGCAGAATGGCCAGGCCGGCGGAGGCCGGGAATTTCAACACCGGAAACCAAATGCCCGCGATCAGAAGAACGGCCAGGGTGACCTTTAACGCGCCTATGACATATACCGACCAGGTCGGTAGCCCGTAAACCTGGAATTCTTCGACAATAGTGCTGGCATCGCCTCCCCGCCAGCGGGTGGCTTTATTGCTTTGCACAAGCCATACATTCAAAATGCTGAGGCCGACGATAACCTGGAGAGCGATAATTAAGTAATCCATTGCTTGGTTTATTTTCCTCTAAGGTACAATAAATGACGGTAGAAACACAGATGGAAGACGTATCCTTCGATATGATGCCCCACGTGGATACGGAAGGCAATACCTACGGCTTCGGCTTCGGGCTGAACTGGGGCGGGGTGATCGAGGATGAGCGCACGGTGAAGTATAAGGGGACGGTGCAGAAGTGAACTCCACCTAGCTGAAACCCCAAGTGAACGCTACGGATGGCCGCTTTACATCATTGAGGAGGCGCGTGATGATCCAAAGCTCGAACGGTCTGAGGCATTTTTACGGGCCTTATATCAGGCGATATCTGAATAAGAATTCCTATTCGGGATAAGGCAATTGGCAAACATTAGAAAGATAGAACATTAGAGCTTGTTGGGAGTTTGCTTTTGATGCCGAAAATGACCAGATTTGGGTTCTCACGAAGCCATTTTTGAGCCTCATAGCAACACGAGGCGTGGGATTCAAGGGGCCCACGCCGAAGTCGGGGCGAAAAAATGGCAAAGTGAGGTTCCATAGATGGTCATTTGCAGGCCGAAGGGTAAACTCCCAACAAGCTCTTAAGATTTCTTATGGCAATATGGATATAGTACACCTCTGGCGGCAGTTCTGTCAGATTGTAGTGAAGACGTTTGGAAAACCTTAGAAAGCGAAGTAGTTAAAAAATGGCGGGATTTTTGTAGAGGACGGTACATTTAAATATGAACAGCGGATGGTAGAAGTGAGTGGGAAAAAGTAAGGCCACTTCGGAAATTAGAAGTCTTGTTCGCTATTCTTGACTGTCAAAAGTATTAATTTATTTTTCGCTCACCACAGTCGTCCCCCTTTTCAAATCGAAACAACATACGAATCCTTCTCCATCCTCGAGCCATGTGCCCGTTTCGAGCTCCGTTCTGGTATTAACTTTCCGCAAAGGAACAATTTCTCTGTCATTTGTCAGTACGGGCGACTTCATACGCCGGTCAATTCTGACCGTAAACCGCTCCGCCGCAAAAGGAGCGTTCAATTTCACTTCCTCATCCGTCACTTCTATCGTCGTCAGTTCCTTCGCCGCCCAGTAGCGGGCGATCTCGCTGAGTTTCATCCAGAGGAGGTTATCATATTTTTGTTCCAGCCGGGTGACGACTTCTTTAAAGATGTTAAAGCCGGTCCGCTCGCCGTTGTAGTAGATACCTGGCCAGTGGCAGACCATGATCGACGGCTCCCCCCGGTCGATCACCTCCACCAGGCGGCCGGAGGAGAGGTCTTCGGTAATAAAGCGGTCTACATTGCCGGGCGTGAGGCCGTCCCAGCCCCCGAACCAGTCGCCCGTACAGCCGATGACGGATACGGAGCAGGAAGGATCGTCGCTGTCGAGACCGGCCGTGTGCATGATCACCGGAGCGGTGCTATCCTCGGGATCGGTCGTCAGGTCGCGGAAGAAGTGGGCGATATTGCCGCCGTAGACCTCACGGATAGCATCGTGGGTGCCCACGGCCAGGTTTTGCTTGTTGCGGTGGCAGAAGCCGCCGGGCGTGGTGACGCCGTCGCAGTGCAGGCCAGCTTCCTTGAGTACGTTGAGCGCGTAGGCGATATAGGCGCCGAGTTCATCGGCGCTCTTGTCCTGGCTCCACTCCCAGTTTTCCATGTATTCAGGGGTCGCCTGTGGGTAGGGTACCCCGGTTTTGATATCGATCACCCGGGTGTGGCTGATCATCTCGGGATGGATGTCCCAGTCTTTGGAGACGACATCGCGTACGAGGGTCAGGCTATCTTCCAGCTCTTTCTTCGTCCAGCCCGGAATAAAACGATGCAGCCAGCCCGTGCAGGCGGGGTAGGGAACCATACTGTACTTGCCTTTAACACCGTGATCCGTACACCATTCGATGAATTCCAGGACGAAGGAATCGGGGATTTCCCGGGGCAGCTGCCGCCAGTCTTGTTTGTAATTCTCCGGAAACACCTCGGCGAACTGCGGGATGCCGTAATAGGCCATATTGACCAGCGCCGTAGAGTCATCGATGATAAAGCTGACGGGCACGCGGTCGAGCGGGTTGAGCACTTCGACGGCCGGGGCGGGGCGCCGGTTTCCTTTGAACAGAATATGAGGAGCGGCGAAAGCGGAGACGGTTCCCAGAGTGCTGTGTTTTAGGAAATGGCGTCGGTGCATGGTGATTGGTATTTTGATCATTTGTTGAAGATCGTAAAATCAGCGCATTTTCAGACTTTTCTCCTCTTTCTTTGCACTCATCCGCAAAATCAAATACCCCAGCACACCCGATATGATGGACCCGATCAGGATTCCAACCTTGGCCGAATCGATAATCGCCGGGGCGCCGCTGAAGGCCAGCGTGGCGATGAAGATGGACATCGTAAATCCGACGCCTGCTAAAAAGGCTACTCCGAAAATTTGTTTGAAATTCACCCCTTCCGGCAGGGTAGTGATTTTCAGTTTGACTCCCAGGTAAGTCATTATCGAAACGCCGAGGAAGTTTCCGGCTACGAGGCAAGCGCTTATTGTTCCTATCAGCGTATAGTCAAGCGCTGTAATATCCGTAATAGCCACCCCGGCGTTGGCCAGGGCGAAGACGGGCATGACGAAGTAGGCAACGAAGCCGTGTAATTCGTGTTCCTGGTGTTGTAAAGGCGACTGCACTTTTTCCGTCCATCCCTCGAGGTTATCGATGTGAGCAATTTGCTCGTAACTGAGCAGGCGCCCTTGGTAAGCTGATGAACCTTGTATGTCAGCGACGATGACTTTCAGTTGTTCGGCATATTCCCGAAAATTAACCTTTTGGCGGATGGGAACGGTCAGGGCCAGTAAAACGCCGGCGATGGTGGGGTGAATCCCCGCCTTGAGGAACAAGACCCAGATGATTATCCCCAAAACGATCGTCAGGCTTAGAGCGTAAATATTCCGGTAAGACAGCGCAAATAAAATAGCCAGCAAAATAAAGGAAATGCCGATCAGCTCCCATTGAATGCCGGCGCTGTAGAACAGGGCAATGACCAGCACCGCCCCGATATCGTCGACGATGGCGAAAGCGGTCAGAAAAACCTTCAAACTTAGAGGTACTCTTTTGCCCAATAAGGTTAAAATGGCCAGCGAAAAGGCGATATCCGTCGCCATGGGAATGCCCCAGCCGCGGAGTGTTTCGGGGTTTTGGTTTAAAAGAAGGAATAACACGACGGGAAAGGACATCCCGCCGACAGCCGCCAGCAGAGGAGAGGCGGCTTTACGCAAGGTGTTTAACTCCCCGATCAGCAACTCCCGCTTGATTTCAAGACCGATCAGAAAGAAAAATATGGCCATCAACCCGTCATTAATCCAGAGGATTAAGGGTTTGTTGAGTTGAAAATCCTCCGTGACAAATCCGATTTTATATTGCAGAATGGCTTCATACGTATCGCCCCACGTAGAATTGGCCCAGATCAGGGCTAAAATGGTACTGGCGAAAAGAAGGATGCCGCTAAAGCTTTCAATCTTGACGAACTTCTGAAAAGGAGACAACAGTCTTTTTCTGATCATTTTTGGTCTGGGTTGGTTTTTGTTGCTTGCCGGATGCTTTGCCCTAAGTCCTCTTATTTGCTGATGGTTACTTCAAAATCTGCTTTACCAGGGCGGTTGTGCTCAGCCATGCTAACAGTTATGGTCCGGAAAATAAATGCTTTTCGAATGGGAAGTTAAAAAAGATCTGAAAAACCGGGGCGTGATTGGCGCGGCTTGCTTTGTTTATCTTTCTGGCGAAAAGGTAGTGAAATTAGGATCGAGTCCCAAATTTACTGACGTCGAAATGGTTTGAGCATTTTCTCAAACCATCTTCTTCCAGAAAGACCGGCCTTCCACCTCGCCGTATTCCCCCGCCTCTTCCGTTTCGATATCCTCCAGGTATTTGTCGTACACGGTGGCCCGCTCGTGTTGCAGCGGGGTAGGGCAGAAGCACTTCTCGTACCATTCAATAGTTCGGGGGCCGGTGATCTTGGCGCGTTTCATGGAGGCGACGATCTCCTCGCCGTCGGGCTCTTGACTTTTGATGCTGCCGTCGGTGAGCTTTTTGTAAAATTCGTCGAGCTTGTCTTCTTTGTACTTGGCTTTGACTTTGTAGATCATAGGGGGGATAGGATTGAAGGATTGAATATGTGTTGCTTCCGGAGGAATATTATTTTTAACCAGTTGAAAACCATAAGCATTTTTTTAAGTATCGTGTTTTCTACAACCGTTCCCGTACATACGCCACGGGAATCCTTTCCTGTTCCAATCGCAGTCTGTTGTTGTTTAGGTAATCAAATTCATCAGGTTGGAATAATTGGTCTTGTTTTCCAGAATGATCACCTGTTGCAGCGGCAGGCGCAGCTTTGCGAAATCGTCGAGCGGGATATTGAGATCGCTCAGGTTGCTGAAGTACTGCTGGGCCATGGCTTCATCGAGCAGGCGCAGGCACATCAGGGGTGCCGGTGTCGGAGGCCGTAGCGCTGCTCGAATTGCTGCACACCGCGGTAGGTTTCATCGATACGCTCCGCGGCAGTACGGCATCGAGCAGCGAGGAGAGGGTTTTACGGCGGTTTTCGATAAAAACGTTCTTTTCGATTTAAAAAAACACCCAGAGCTTAACGCCCTGGGCTGTAGGTTTTCCTAGTACACCGTGTACTAGTCTTCACACAGCAATTGGAGGCCTTTCCGGATCAACGCTCCATATCCAGTACCACTCGTCCGTTGATGTTGCCATTCTTCATCCGCTCGAAAATGTCGTTGATTTTCTCCAGCGGCTGGCCTTCCACGGTGGGGGTCACCTTACCCGCGCCGGCGAAGTCGAGGCTTTCCTGCAGGTCTTTGCGCGTACCCACGATGGAGCCGCGCACGGTGATACCCTTGAGCACCACATCGAAGATGGGGGTGGGGAATTCGCCGGGCGGCAGGCCGACCAGGGCGCAGGTGCCGCCCCGCCTGAGCATATCGATAGCCTGGCGGAAGATAGCGGAAGAAACGGCGGTGACAAGTACGCCGTGAGACCCACCGATCTGTTCCTGGATCTCGGCGGCGGGATCTTGCTTGGCGGCGTTGACCGTCAGATCGGCGCCGAGTTTGGAAGCCAGCTCCAGCTTTTCATCATCGATATCCACGGCAGCCACTTGCCGACCCATCGCTTTGGCGTATTGCACCGCGACGTGACCCAGCCCGCCGATGCCGACGATGGTCACCCACTCGCCGGGTTTGGTGTCCGTTTCTTTGAGCCCTTTGTAGGTGGTCACTCCTGCGCAGAGGATGGGAGCGGCTTCCATGAAGCCCAGCCCGTCGGGCAGGTGCCCTGCGTAGTCGGCCGGCGCCAGCACATACTCGGCGAAGCCGCCGTCGACCGAATAGCCGGTGTTCTCCTGTTGAGGGCACAGGGTTTCCCAGCCGGTCAGGCAGTATTCGCAGCGGCCGCAGGCGCTGTGCAGCCAGGGCACCCCGACGCGATCGCCCTCCTTGAGATGATTGACCCCCTCTCCCAGAGCAGCCACATAACCGACACCTTCGTGGCCGGGAATAAAGGGTAATTTGGGCTTCACCGGCCAGTCGCCATCGACAGCGTGCAGGTCGGTATGACAGACGCCGGAGGCGGCGACCTTGACCAGTATCTGACCGGCGCCGGGCCGGGGAACCTTCACTTCATCCAGATCCAAGGGCTTGCCGAATTCGCGAACGACGGCGGCATTCATTTTTTCAGGTAGCATAGATATTGGGTTTTGATGAAAGAAAAAAGTGTTTTGTGCTATGTCTGGATCGGTTCCTCTGAAACTTTGGAATAGGACCTGTAATCAAGTTAAAGAATAGTAATAATACTACCCTTAATAGTTTTACTATTTTTTTGTAAAAAAATGGCTGAACGGCTGATTTACGCCGGTAAGGTCTTGCTTGCTTTTTCTTTGAATAAGGGCGCTTTTGAAAATGGGCTGTCTATAACTTTGGAGAAGGTTAACCCTTCTCAATGAAGCATTGACTCTTAATCCGGGTTGATACTATCCCCGCCTAAGAGAAGGAAAGCATTTACCGGAGGAATTACGAGGATGGAAAGCCCGTTTTGGGGGGTTCGACTACCATATGTATTGCTCCGCCCTCCTGACAACAATCACCTTATCGCATTGAGTACAGTCATGGTTTTTTTGCGAAATAAAGTCTAAAATTGTACACCAAAAGCGGCGAACGGCCAGCGAGGTAACAATATGCCTGTCCTGATATTCTGTGCTCCGACGCTTAACCGTTTACGGCCCTGCGGCTGAAAAATCAAAAACCATGCTTCGCTATCTTTTTCTCTTTCTGCTGTCAATTCACGGGCTTATCCATCTGTTGGGCTTTGTGAAAGCTTTTCAAATCAATGAAGTGGAGCAACTGACCCAGCCCATTTCCCGGCCGGTGGGATTACTCTGGCTTGCGACGACACTGCTTTTCCTGGTGACTGCTGGTCTTTATCTCTCCGGAAACGGATTCTGGTCTGTACTAGCCTTCCTATCCATTGTGTTGTCGCAGATACTCATTTTCATGACATGGCAGGACGCCAAATTCGGCACCATCGCCAATGTTATCATACTGCTGGTCGCCGTTGCCGGCTACGGTAGCTGGAGCTTTGAAAAGCAATTCCGGGCCGATGTCGAAGAAGGACTGGAGCGGACCACTCCCATCGAAACAGAGCAGATTACGGAAGAGGACCTTGAACCCCTTCCCGCGCCCGTACAACGCTACCTGCGCTACGCAGGCGCCGTAGGCAAGCCCAAAGTGGAAAATGTCAAAATCACCTTCAACGGCCGGATGCGCGATAAAGGGCAGGATTGGTTTGAATTCACCGCCGAGCAATACAATTTTTTCGATGAAAAGCCGGAGCGCCTGTTCTTCATGCGGGCCAAAGTCAAAGGGCTGCCCGCAGCCGGTTATCATGCCTATCAGGACGGACAGGCAGAGATGAAGGTGAAGCTCTTGTCTCTCTTTCCGGTAGTGGATATCCAGGGCGAGGAAATGTTCCAGGCGGAAACCGTGACGCTGTTCAACGACATGTGCCTGATGGCTCCATCCACCCTCATCGACGAACGGATACAGTGGCAGGCCATCGATGATACTTCCGCCAGGGCCATTTTCACCAACCGGGGAGTCAGCATTTCGGCCACTTTATATTTCAATGAGGAGGGGCAGCTCGTCGACTTCGTTTCCGATGACCGCTACGCCGTGTCTGATATGAAAAAGTACCGCTTTTCAACCCCGGTCAGCAATTACAAAGATTTTAACGGCTACAGGCTCTTGTCATCTAGCGAGGCCGTGTGGCATTACCCGGACGGAAAATTTGCCTACGGAGAGATTGATCTGCAGTCGGTAGAATACAACTTGTTGAAATAGGAAATCAGAAAGATAATAAAGGCACGAAATCGTGAAACTATGAAAACCAGCTATATATTATCCATTATCGCCATCGTGGTGGCTGCGCTGGCGGCCGGCGCGGGCCTTTTCGTTCCGGGGCTGTACCGGGACAGTGAATTTCTGCAAACCGTCTGGCAGGGCAACGATTGGGTAACGCTGTTGGCTGTCGTACCGGCTATGGTCGTCGTGTTGCTTTTATATAGAAAAGATTCTCTGAAAGCGGCTCTGGTCTGGATGGGCTTATTGCTGTACCTTTTTTACAACTACGCGTTCTACCTTTTCGCCACGGCTTTCAACGCCGTTTTTATGCTCTATGTGGCCATCTTTGCCCTGTCGGGCTACGCGCTAATCTATGGCCTGGCCGGTTTTCCGCGACAGCGGGTGAGGTTCCAACCTCATTACCGCAGCTGGATCATTGCCTACCTGCTGCTCATTGCCTTCACCCTCAGTATGGTGGAAATCCCACCCATTGTGACTTATCTGATAGAAGGGACGGTGCCCGAGCTCGTTGAGCGTACCAGTCACCCCACGAATGTGGTGTACGCCTTAGATTTATCAATCGTCGTGCCGCTTTCCGTGCTGGCCTCCGTCTGGTTATGGCAGCGGAGAAAGTGGGGCTACCTGCTGGCCGGCCTCATGCTGGTGAAGGGCATCACCTACGGGCTGGTGCTGACGGTGAACAGCATTATCCTCTACGTCACGGATCAGGGCGGTGATTCCCTGTTGCCGTTTTATCTTTTCGTCGTCCTCGGCGGTATAGGCGGTCTGGTTCTGTTGCTGCGCCATACGGAGGTAAAAGATCATCAAAAAGCAAGCACCTATGAAAATCATCGCCAGCCGGGTGGAGAAGTCCCGACGTCTGCCCGGTGACGAACTCATCGACGATCCGCAGGGGCGGGTGACCTACGCGATTACCATCGATGCCTCGCCGGCGGAAATATTTCCCTGGTTGAAACAGATGGGCTGTCAGCGCGCGGGTTGGTATAGCTATGACCGGCTGGACAATGGCGGGAAGCCGAGCGCCGAATGGATTATTCCGGAGCTGCAGCAAGTGGAAGTGGGCGACTATTTCCCGGCCACCCCGAATGATCCACCCGGATCAGGCTTTCGGGTAACGGACATTAAGGAAAATAAATATTTGCTACTAAGCACCTTCAGTCGTCTGCCTTCGATGCAGCCCGTCGAGGCAGGGGAGCAGCCCGAAAAATACTGGCGCACCACCTGGCTTTTCTTTCTGGAGCCGCTGGAAAAGCGGCGCACCCGCCTGATTGTGCGCAACAATCTCGGATATAAGCCCCGGTGGGTCGGGATACCGGCCAACCTGATGATCCTGCCCATACATTTCATCATGCAGCGCCGGCAGCTGCTGAATATTAAGGAGCGGGCGGAGGGAAGGTGAGAGGAGCGCGAAGCTCTGCTTCGCGATAGCACCCGGCTGATAACAGGCATAGTCAAGCCACCGGTTGTTGCTGTAAGTAGATAGTACACGACCGGGGTCAGTTTCAAAGCAAACCTCTGCGTAAATATGCATCGCCGCTGCCCGGTGATATTTCTTGTTTTTTCCACGGATCACATAGATTTGCCATAAGCAGGAAAGAGAAAAGGAAACATAAAAATGGGAAAAGTAAAATACTTCATTCTCCTCGCCTTACTCTGGCCGGCCTTCTTTTACGGGCTGAATATCGCTTTAGGCTTGGGCGTACAGCCACTTGCCGGGAAAATTACTGTCGCTATTGGAGGGATCAGCCCAACGCTGGCGGCTTTATTACTGCTCTTTCGCTATGCCGGCCGGGAAGAGCGGGCCGATTTTTTTCGCCGCATCTGGGACCCGAAACAGATCAGCTGGGCACAATTGACAATTATCGTGCTGCTGCCCTTGGCGGTGCTTCTGGCAGGCATCGGGCTGGCGCAGCTTATGGGAAGCACGGAAGCCACATTTCAGATAGAATCTAGCCTTTTCCCGCAGTGGTGGTCGGTTATCCCCTTAGCTCTGTTTATTCTTTTTCTGGGCCCCATACCGGAGGAGATCGGCTGGCGCGGCTACTTGCTGGACGGCCTGACGCCCCGGATGCCCGGCTGGAAAGCTTCCCTGATCGTCGCCATTGTCTGGTCCCTGTGGCACGTTCCGCTGTTTTTCATAGAGGGGTATCCCTTACGGGAAAAGCTGGGCGATCCGGCGGCGCTTGCTCTGTACTTTGCCCTGCTCTTTCCCATGTCGCAGGTGTACACCTGGGTGTTTTACCGGACGGGGCGCAGCATCCTGGCAGCTATCCTTTTTCACTTCTTCATCAACTTTTTCGGGACATTGTGGGAGGCGGATGTGATGACGGATCTGATATCGCTTATATTCTGGATGGTGGTAGCGCTGAGTTTGATCGGCGCCTATCCCGACATTTTCAGAAAACCTATCTCAAAATGAAGAAAAACACAGCATTTATCGCTGCCTGTCTGGACCAGCTCGCCGTTGAAATCGGGGAAAGGCCAGTGGGGGGGCTTAATAACCAGCGGGCGGAAAAGTTTATCAGTGAGACTTTCAGAACTAGCGGTCTAGATGTTTTTCACCAGGAATTTCAATGTATGGACTGGGAGCCGGGTAGGGTCAGCCTGGTATTGAACGGACGATCTGTTCCGGCTTCCCATTCGCCCTACACGCGTCCTGCTTCGGTGAAGGCGCCCTTTCAGTTACTTGAAACGGTGGAGCAACTTCGGGCGGCGGAGCTCAGCGGTCAAATAGCGGTGCTGGGCGGCGAACTGACCAGAGAGCCGCTCATGCCTAAAAACTTTTGCTTCTGGAATCCGGAGCGGCATCAGGAGATCGTGCGTTTGCTGGAAGCGAAAGCCCCGGTCGCGATCCTAACCGTCAGCTTTTCCGAAGAACGCCCCGTTCCCATCATTGAAGACGGCGATTTCGATATTCCTTCGGTGGTGGTTGCCGGCAAATACCTCCGGGAGTTCAGCGCTTCGAAGGGAACCGTGCTGACGCTGCGTATGGAGGCGGAAAGAAAACCCTCGCGAGGCGCCAATGTCATTGCGAGGCAGCCGGGGCAGGGATCGCGGAAAGCCATCGTCATGGCGCATTTCGATACCAAACCGGGCACCCCCGGCGCACTGGACAATGCAGCCGGGGTGACAGGGCTGCTCCTGCTTAGCCGGTTGTTGCAGGAAAATCCGGTTCCGGGCGGCGTCGAACTGATCGCTGTCAACGGGGAGGATTACTATTCTAATCCCGGCCAGGTTGCCTATCTCGATACTTACCAACACACGTTCGATCAGCTGAAACTGGTCATCAACTGTGACGGCCCCGGTTACCGGGTGGGTAAGACAGGGGTTTCGCCGATGAACTGTGAAAAGGCTTTTACTAAAAGGATTGAAAAAAAACTCTACGCCTTCCCGGCGCTCAAGCTATCGGACCCCTGGTACCAGGGTGATCACATGATCTTTGCTCCTTACGAAGTGCCCACACTGGCGATCACCTCGGATGAAATTTTCCCGATCATCGATACTGTGATCCACACGGAGCACGACCGCATGGAGCTGGTCGAGGCGGCGTATCTCGAGCAGGTTGGACGCTTCATCTATGAGGTATTATCGGAGGTTCAGCCCTGTGGATAAGCTGCATATTTAATTTGTTATTCCAACAACATGAACAACCGCACCGATGCTGAAAGTGACCTGGCGGGCGCTTCCCATCCTGGCGACGGGCAAAAGCCCATCGTTCTGATCGTAGAGGATAACCGGGATGTCGTACAGTTCATCAGCGCTTGTCTTCGCGAACAGTATCAACTCCTTTTCGCTTACGACGGACAGGCGGGCCTTGAACAGGCGGTTGAGCAGGTCCCGGATGTTGTGATCAGTGATGTGATGATGCCGGGGAAAGACGGTTTCGAGCTGTGTGCTACCCTGAAAGCGGATGAGCGAACCAGCCATATTCCGGTCGTGCTGCTTACTGCCAAAGCAGATATGGAAAGTCGTATCACCGGACTGAAGTGCGGTGCTGATGTGTATCTTGCCAAACCTTTTCACGAAGAAGAACTTCTGGTGCGACTGGAAAGGCTGATCGAGCTTCGCCGTAATCTTCAGAAAAGATATGCCGCCTTCCCGCAGTCGGCTGGGAAAACAGATATCTCCTCTTTCGAGGATGAGTTTTTGAGTAAAGTCTATTCAATCATTGAGGATCATTTATCCGATGCCGAACTGGACCTGTCACGCTTATGCCGGGCGCTGAACCTGAGCCGCTCCCAGGTTTACCGTAAACTCAAGGCGCTGACCGGCAAGTCTACTACCCAGGTGATCCGGTCCTATCGCCTGCAGAAGGGAAAGGAGCTGCTGCAGAATAGTGATATGAATATCTCGGAAGTGGCCTACGAGGTAGGGTTTACCAGCCCGGCCTATTTTACCCGTTGCTTTAAGGAAGAGTTTGGCATGGCGCCGCGGGAGTGGATGGCTTGAACTGCCGGCATAGTCACGATGCTTTGGATATGGGCCAAACTCTTGCAGTGCTTTTTTAGAAATTCTGGTATTATAAAAGAACACCACCATGTACACTCATACCCACCTCGCCCTCCTTCGCGGCATCAACGTCGGCAAACACAAGAAAGTACCCATGGCCGATCTGCGGAAAACTTTTTCTAAAATGGGGTTCGGGAACGTACGCACCGTTCTGGCGACGGGTAACGTCATCTTCGAAGCAGAGGCCGAAAAACCGGATGTTTACTCGGATCAAATCGCCGGTACATTGGAAGATGCCTTCGGTTTTCCAATCCCCGTCCTCCTGCGACCTTTTTCCAGTATTGGAAAAATCATTGCGAGGAATCCCTTTCGCGAAATCGAAGCCGGCCCGCGCATCAAACTCAACGCCACCTTTCTGCCCGGCCCGCCTTCGACGTCTCATGAGTTCCCCTATAATGCTCCCGACGGCTCCTTTCAAATCATTTCTCTCATCGACCACACTGTCTTCAGTGTACTGGACCTCGACAAAAGCGGGACGACGGATATGATGAAGGAACTGGAAAAGCTGTTCGGTAAGAATATTACGACGCGGACGTGGAAGACAGTACTCAGGATAGGAGAGAAGGGGAGGGGGTAGGCTGGGTACTGGATGCTGGGTACTGGATGCTGGATGCTGGATACTGGATACTGGATACTGGATACTGGATACTGGATACTGGATGCTGGATACTGGATGCTGCCGACTGCTCCTTTCTCCAGCCCCCCGGATTAATCCAGAAGGTGTATTTGCCAGCGCGGAACTGCCTATCGGAGCGAAGCGGAGATCCCGATAGCGAAGCGTATCGGGACTGCCAACTGCCTACTACCCCCTCGCCCACTTCCTGAACGGATTCGTTTCCCGGTTCTGGTATCCGTGGATGGAAACGGCGATCAGCAACACGAGCGCCCCCGCCAGCGCCGTCCACTGCAGTACCGGAATCGCTTCCCAGTGCCGCAGGGCGATGGCGATCAGCGCCCAGACGCCCACCAGCGCGAATTCCCGCATATTGCGGTAGTAAACCATTAGGAGGTTGACCAGGGTGGCTGCTGCGATCATAATAACGGTCCAGGTGACTTCGCTGAACAGGGCCTGCCATTCCAATTTTGCCAGGTAAGCGGCTATATTGGCGATGGTGGCGACGGCGATCCAGCCGCTGTACAGGTCGATCGGCCACCACACCCAGGCGATGATGGGCAGGGGCGCATCCCAGCGCTCCATATTCAGCCGGCCGATGATGGCGATAAGCGAGACCAGAATGACCAGCATAATCACCACTGACAAGCCCGTGTATTCCTGCAGCCAGACCCACACCCACAATCCGTTGGCCACGTTGGCGATGATCAGCCAGGGACCGATCTGGGACACAAATTCATCATCCTTGCGATCGAAGAACACGCGTTTGACCTGAAAGATGCCGTGGGCCAGCAGAGCCAGGAAGATCAGGCCCCAGATGGAAAAAGCGTAGCCGGCAGGGGTGAACAGGTTGCTGTACTCGTCACTCAGTGAACCGACGGTATTGCCGTTAATACCCATCGTGTTGGCGACATAATTCCAGGCGATCAGAGCAATGATGACAAGGAGGTTGGCAATGGCGTAGAATCTTTTCATTTATCGTTTTTTAGATAGTAAAAAGAGCAGGGAAAAAGTGTTCGATCACAAGTCTGGAATTTAACCCGGATTATTCATTTAGGGAAAATACTTAATAATAAATAGACCGGCAAAAGTGATGGATCACGACGGCAATTATTTCGAGGCGTACGAAGTGGACGACACGTTGGTTGAATTTAGTAGTAAAATGGTTCGGACATTAATAAATGTCTTTTCCTTTTTGATTTTTCCTCCCCATCTAATAATTTTACAGGCAGCGTAATTTTATTTCAGATTGAGTTGAATTTGTCATGAATATTACGATTCGCAATCTCACCAAGACGTACGGGGCACAAAAGGCCGTCGATAATATTTCCTTTGAAGTCAGGCAGGGCGAGATCCTTGGTTTTCTCGGTCCGAACGGGGCGGGTAAAACCACTACGATGAAGATGATCACCACTTATCTTCTACCCAGCGCCGGCGACATTATGGTCGGGGGTAAAGACGTCCGAACGGAGGGCTTCGAAGTCCGCAAACTCATCGGCTACCTGCCCGAACACAATCCGCTCTATCCCGATATGCCTATGATTGACTACTTGCAGTATTGTGCCGAACTTCAGGAAGTGCCGCGGGAGCAAATCCCACAACAGCTGCGCCGCATGGTCGCTTTGTGCGGCCTCGACCGGGAGAAGCACAAGCTGATCGGGGAGCTTTCGAAAGGGTATCGTCAGCGGGTGGGACTGGCGCAGGCGCTCATCCACGATCCACAGATTCTCATCCTCGATGAGCCAACTACCGGACTGGACCCCAACCAGATCGTCGAGATCCGGAAGCTGATCCGGGAAATCGGAAAGGAGAAAACCGTAATCCTGAGCACCCACATCCTGCCGGAAGTGGAAGCCACCTGCGATCGGATTCTCATCATCAACAAAGGCCGGATCGTCGCCGACGGCACTGCCGAATCGCTGCGCCGGCAATCCCAGGGCAGGGAGGTGCTTACCGTCAGTATTGAAGACGGCAGTTCCGCTTCGGTACAGGCGGCGCTAAAGCAACTTCCTTCTATCGAGTCGCTGGAAGTCATCGGCGAAAACCGCTATGAGGTTAGCAGCCGGCCTGAGGCGAGCTCCAAACGCGAAGTCTTTCAATGCTGCGTCGATAACCAATGGGTGCTCACAGAAATGACTGCTTCCGAAAAGAAACTCGAAGATATTTTCCGAAACCTGACATTGAATTGAGATGAAAGCCATCTGGACTATTGCCAAACGAGAATTGCAAGCGTTTTTCGATTCCCTGACGGCCTATATCCTTCTGGTCCTGTTCCTGGGGCTGAGCGGCTTTTTCACCTGGATCGCCGTCGGTGATATCTTTCTGGTCAAACAGGCCAGCCTGGGCATCTTTTTTCAGATCGCTTACTGGTCGCTGTTCTTTTTCATCCCCGCGGTCACCATGCGCATGATCGCCGAAGAGCGGCGCTCGGGTACGATGGAATTGCTGCTCACCAAATCGGTGACCAGCCGGGAGATTGTATTCGGTAAATTTCTGGGCGGATTGATGCTGATCGGCATCGCGCTGCTGTTTACTGCGCCCTACGTCATCACGGTGGCTTACCTGGGCAACCTGGACGACGGCGCGGTCATCGGCGGCTACCTGGCCCTCTTCCTCATGAGCGCTTCCTATGTCGGTACCGGCCTCTTCGCCAGTAGCGTGACCGATAACCAGATCGTCGCCTTCCTGCTCGCTCTGGCGATCGGTATTCTCTTCCACTGGCTCTTCGGTATCGCAGCCGCTACGAGTACGGGCCTGCCCGCCTCCGTTTTCAACGGGCTGGATATGAACTACCATTTCGACAGCATGTCGCGCGGAGTACTAGACCTGAAAGACGTGGTCTATTTCCTCTCGCTCGCCTTTCTGGGCATTTTATTATCCGAACTTTCGCTGAATAAACACAACATCGCAGACTGACTATGAAAGCATCCCAAGTTATCCTATCTGGCTTCTTGCTGCTGGGCATTGCGGTGATGGTCAATTTGCTGCTTTCCCAGTTTACCCTCCGCTTCGACCTGACGGAAGATCAGCGCTACACGCTGAGTGAAGCGACCGAAGAGGTGTTGTCGCAAATCCAGGAGCCCGTCACCGTCAAGGCCTATTTCTCCAAAGGGCTGAAACCCGAGATCGCCAAGACGCGCACCGACCTCCGGGAACTGCTGCAGGAATATGCGGAACTGTCCGACGGCATGCTCGTGTACGAATTTATCGATCCGGGAGAGGATGAGGTGCTGCAGCAGGAAGCCCTGCAGACAGGCGTCCGCCCCGTGACCATCAGCGTGCGCGAGAAAAACGAAATGAGTCAGCGGCAGGCCTTCATGGGTGCCGTTTTGGAAATGGGAGAGGAGCGCGACGTCATCCCCTTTTTGCAGCCCGGGGCACCGCTTGAATATACGCTCACAACGACCATCAAGAAGCTTTCGGTGCTGGACAAACCCGCGGTGGGACTGATTCAGGGGCACGGAGAGCCATCCATCCAGGAGATGTTCGAGGCCAACAGTGAATTGTCGGTACTCTACAGTTTTGAGCCGGTGACCCTCAGCGAGGAGGACCCCATCCCCGATCGGTTTACGACACTAGCCCTGGTTCGCCCGCAGGACTCTATTCCGCCCGCTCATCTGGCGCAGCTGGATGACTTTCTGGGCCGCGGCGGCCACCTTTACGTCGCTATTAACCGCGTGGATGGCGATCTGTCTACCGCCCGCGGTACTGTGGTCAATACAGGATTGGAAACCTGGTTACAGGGAAAAGGGATCGAGGTGAGCGACAAGTTCCTCGTCGACGCCAGCTGCGGGCAGGTGTCGGTGAGTCAGCAAGTGGCCTTTTTCACGACAGTGAACCAAATCCAGTTTCCTTACCTGCCGCTTGTACAGCAATTTGCGGATCATCCTGTAACCAGAGGACTGGAGGCGGCGCTGTTGCAGTTTGCCAGCGAGCTGAAATTTAGCGGCGACAGCAGTCTGACCTTTACACCTATCGCCTTCTCCTCAGCGCGCTCGGGCACACAGTCGGCTCCCCTCTTTTTTGATATTGAAAAGGAGTGGACCGCCGCTGACTTTCCGCGCTCCAATATTCCCGTGGCTGCTGTGCTGGAAGGCAAAATCACGGGTGATACGGAAGCCAGAATGGTGGTAGTGGGAGATGGAGATTTCCCGGTTAACGGACCTCAAAATCAGGCCCAGCAACTGCCGGCGGATAATGTCAGCCTCTTCGTCAACGGCATCGACTGGCTCAGCGACGATACCGGGCTGATCGACCTGCGCACCAAAGGCGTGGCTTCGCGACCGATCGCCCAACTGGAAGAAAGTACTCAGAACACCCTGCGCTATCTGAACTTCCTGATGCCCATTGTGCTGGTCATGGGTTACGGCTTCATCCGGTCGCAACGCAAGAAAAATATCAGAATCAAACGAATGGAGGAAAGCTATGTTTGACAACAAAAAACTGGCCCTGATACTGGCGACCCTGGTCGTTTTGCTCGTCTTCGTTCGCTGGATCAAATCCGATAAGGACGTGCGGAATTTCAGTGCGGAACTGTTCGTCCTCGATACCACGCAGGTACACGCCATCAAGCTCTATCCTAAAGCAGAAGACCAGGAAGAGATTCTCTTTACTAGAAATGCCGGGCACTGGACCGTATCGAATGACGGGATATCATCACACATCCCCGCCGATCGCGTCCAATCGCTATTGCGCTCCGTGCAGGACATCCGTCCGGAGCGACTGGCCGCCCGCTCAGAAGACAAGTGGGCGCAGTATCAGGTGAATGATTCACTGGGCACACGACTCATTCTGGAAGATGCATCGGGCAATGAGCTGGTCGACCTGATGATCGGCAAATTCTCTTACCGCCAAAGCGCGCCGCAGGCCAATATGATGGGTGGCCGTGGCGGCATCAGTGGCTATACCTACGTACGCAATTACGATGACGAAGCCACCTTCGTCACCGAAGGCTTCCTGACCATGACCTTCGACCGCGACTTTAACTCCTTCCGGGATAAAACCCTGCTGCGTTCCGAACCGGATGATATCCGGCGCATTGCCTTTCAGACACCGGATGCCGGGGCCTATACCCTTACCCGATCGGAGGCAAAATGGATGATCGGCGATCAAGCGGCCGATTCGACCGCGGTCGCCCAGTATTTAAATCAACTACGCAACATCAGCGGCACGAGCATTGACGGTGACTTCCAAGCCTCTGGTCAGCCGGACTATCAGGTCACCATCGCCGGGGATAATATGGAGGATATCAAAGTGGGAGCTTACGTAAAAGAGGAGGAATTCCGGTTGCAGAGCTCGCTCAATCCCAGCGTGATCATCGAAAGTGATTCGGCCGGTGTGTTCTCAAGGATCTTCAAGGGCCCCAATAACTTTATAAAGGCAGAGAAGGAATAACCAGGTGTGGCCGCGCTTCGCTTCAATGGTGAACCAATGAATGCTTGAAAGAACAGACCTGGGGTTTAAAGTTCAGGGCATTTTCCTTTATAAGGCTTCCCTTTACTTTTGTACGACTTGTAAAGCCCTCCTCTTATAAAATTGTAGGTTATAGAGAATCCCGCGAAGATGTACCAGTCCAGATCATTAGGATCGCCTCTTCCCGAGCCCGGTGAGGGGGGGACGGCTTCCGGAATGATTTCATCAGTCCTCCAGGAGAGCTTTCTGGCAATTTCGCCACGTTCCCGTGCCAGTTCGTTCAGTTCCGGATAGGTGCTGCTGACGTCGTCCAGATAGTCAGTAAAGGTTTTGCGCATGCTGTACTCAACGGTGAGGTTCAAGTTTTCCGTCAGGGCAAATTTCAGGCCGCCTCCTATCGGGATAGACAGTTGCGTCAGGGGGTATTTCCCCTCATTTCCAGGCAGCCCCTGTCCTTCTGTTCCAAGGGGTTGCAGGTCGTACCATTCGCCCTGGTATAAAGCACGTGGATTGAATGAAAATATGCCGATACCGATGGTGACGTAAGGCGTAAATCTACTTTCCAGCATGTAGGGATCGTATCGAAGAAGATTGATTTGAGCCGATAATTCAATTTCCTTAATGGAGCTTCTGAATTGCAGATTTCTACTTCTTCGGAACTCATTAAGATTGTTAGCGACATTATCATCCGCACTGATTTCCCCATAGTTTATACTGCTGCGAAAGGAGAACCTGTCCGTCAGGTTTAATCGTGCGCCTATTCCGGCATAGACATGGGTTTCTCCCAGGCTGACAAAAAAACTGCCGGGCGTAAGGTCTCCCAGATAATTGGCGCCGCCCAGGGAAATTCCGAGATCAAAATACTGAGCGGATGAATTGCTGATAATAAAAAGAAGAAAGAAGCTGCAAAAGAAGCTTTTCATAGCATGCCAAGTTAGAAGGTATTTGATTTATTCAGGGCTTTCACCGGAAATCGCATAATCATTACTAGCCACTGCGTTGTGCAGGGGGGCAATAATGTTCTCTCAAACTGGGGATGCTAAAGATACAAACTAAGAGCCTATCCGAAAACCATCCTTTGGCCTGCCACGGGCCATCTAGTGCCGGAGGCACTAGTGTGCTTCCGGCACTAAGTTCATCACCGTTAATTCGGCTTCTTTTGGCGCTATCCGGCGTTGCCCATTCCTCACGTAACATCATCGGCTATGCTCGTCATAGGCGCCTTGGCTAGCGCCAAAACAACCTCGCCTAAACTATGACGAACTTAATTCCCGAGGCACTAGGGGACCTCGCTTCCCCATTTTTTCGCTCCGTCCGTAAGGGGGGAAGCTCAAAAATGGCAGCGCGAGAACCCAAACCTGACCCGGTTCGGCAACAAAAACGGTTTCCGGACAGGCTCTAAATTAAGGAAATACCTGCATACCTGCAGAAGAGGTTTTACCTGTTTTCCTTATTTTCTGTATTAATCTATGAATTTTCTCTCCAAAAGTTCGTTTAATTTCCCATTTGGAAAAGGATGCTCTTCCCAATAGTAATCCAATCGTAAACAGAAACCAGGAGGCTCTGGGAAAGAGCCTCCTGATGAGAAAGGAAAAATCATTCCTTGAACCTATCCACCCTCAACTTCAAATGGCTCCTCCTTACTAAACCACCGGTATAAAACAGGCACTATCAGCAAGGTCAGCATGGTGGAGGAGATCATCCCCCCGATAATCGTCCAGCCCAGGGGCGACCAGAGGCTGGTGGCGGAAGCGGTCAGCGGAATGAGGCCCAGGATGGTGGTGATAGTCGTCAGCATGATGGGGGAGAAGCGGCGCTCGGCGCCCTGCCGGATGGCTTCGTCCATGGGCATTCCGCTGTCCCGCAACTGGTTGATGTAGTCGACCAGGATGATTGAGTTGTTGACCACGATACCGATGAGGCTGATCAGGCCGACGAAGGCGAAGAAGGAGAAAGACCAGCCGCTGAGGTACAGCGCTACGAAAGAGCCCGTTACCGCCAGCGGGATGGCGGAAAGGACGATCAGCGGCTGCCGTACCGAGCGGAACTGCAGGACCAGCACGGCGAAGATGCCCACCATAGCCAGTATCAGAATAATGCCGAGATCACCAAAGGCCGTCTGCTGGTTTTCGTATTCGCCGGCGAAGTAGAAGCGATAGCCGGCCGGCAGATCAATTGCATCATCCAGTCGTTGGATCACTTCCTGTGTCAGCGGTATGGTCTGATCGGCGTCCACCACGTCGGCCATGACGGTGGCGTGGCGGTCGAGGTTGTAGTGAAGCAGTTCGGCCAGGCTGGTTTCGAATTCAAGATGAGCGACCTGTCGCAGCGGGACCTGCCCCCCGCGGCGGGTAGCGAAGTAGACCCGGTCGAAGTCGCTGATCCGGGCTTCGCCCTCGAAAGGCATTCGCACGACCAGCGGGTAGGTTTCCTCATCGGCTTCCAGCGATACCTCGTCGAAGCGCAACCCCGTCAGGCTGGCGCGCACCGTCTGGTCGAAATCCAGATGGGTCAAGCCCGTCAGGCCTGCTTTATCCCGGTTAAGGCGCAGGCGCAGGTCGGTTTTATCGATGGCCAGCGGATTGTCGACGTTGATGACGCCGGGAACCGTCCGGATGACGGCTTCAGTCTGCGCGGCGATTCGTTTTAGCGTGTCGGTGTTTTCCCCGATGATGCGCACCTCGATGGGGGCTTTGAAGGGGGCGCCGTTCTTGAGTTCGCTGAAAGTGATTTTGGCGCCCGGATAGTTGCCGAAATCACGTCGCAACTGTCCGAGCGCGGCATAGAATTGTTCGGGGTTCCACGCTTTAAAGCGAACCAGTACCTGGCCGTGGTTTTTCTTATACTCCTCCGGTATGCGGTTGTAGTACACGATAGGGTTGCCGTGGCCTACATTGGCAGTGTAGTCCTTTATGTAATCCATAGTATCGAGGACGCTTTCGACGTAGGCGACGGCGTCATCGGTAGCGTTCAGGCTGGCGCCGAAAGGGGCGTCCACTTCGACGAGCAGCATGGGCTTATCGGCCGTTGGGAAAAAACTGACGCCGATGCTGGGGAAGAGGCTCAGGCTGCCGGCCAGCGTGACCGTTGCTGCGCCCAGCACCAGCCATTTGCGGCGCATGGCGAAGTTTAAGGTGGGCCGGTAAAGCCGTTCGATCGTACCGCTGATCAGTCGCTCCGCGGAGTTGGGGCGCTGCCGCCGGGGTAGTCGCATGATGCGCGCCGCCAGAATAGGGGAGAGCGTCAGGGCCAGAATCAGGGAAGCGATGAGCGTGTAGACGACCGTCAGCGGCAAGGTGCGTAGAAATTCGCCGGGACCTTCCCCAAGCTGGGTCAGCGGGAAGAATGCCAGCAGGGTGGTGACCGTGGAGCTAATGATCGCATAGCCCACTTCTCCGGCGCCTTTGGCCGCCGCTTCCCGCGAGGAATAGCCTTCCTTCATAAAACGGGCAATATTTTCAATGACGACGATGCCGTTGTCGACCAGTAATCCCAAAGCGATCACCAGCGCGGCGATGGAGATCTGCTGCATGGCGTAGCCGCTGCCGTTGAGCAGCGTCAGGGCGATCATGATGCTCAGCGGAATGATGGTCATGATGATGACGGCCGAGCGCCAGCCGAGAAAAATCAGGATGATCAGTCCCACCAGCGCGATGCCCTGCAGCAGGTTGCCGAAAAAACCCTGAATGCGCTGGGCTACCGCCGGCGCCTGTTCAAAAGCGGTGATCAGGGATATATTGGGGGGTAGGGTTTCCCGGAAACCTTGTTCCACCGTTTTTATATCTTCGGCCACTTTGAGGATATTGGCTTCTTCTTTCAGCTTGAGGGTGACAAAAATACCCGGCATCTGTTCATAGCGTGCCTTCCAGCGGATGTCTTCGTAGTCCATGCGCACCTCGGCAATGTCCTGCAGGTAGACCAGCTGGCGCCGGCCGGCACGGATGACGGTGGCTTTGATTTCCTCCAGCGACTCGTAACCACCGGTAGTCTTGATGCTGAATTGTTTGCCGGCGCCCGCGACCTCCCCACCGGGAAAGTTGACGTTGTTGCCCTGCAATACCTGCAAGACTTCTCCCAGCGAAATGCCGTAGCTGGCCATGCGCTGAAAGTCGAGTGAGACGCGCACTTCCTCTTCCGGGTAGGCTTCAATATCTACAGACTTCAGTCCGTCGATGGTTTCCAGCTGTTCTTCCAGTTGCTCCGCCCAGTCGTACAATTCGGCGTAGGGCGTGGAGTAGGAAGCCAGCACGTACTGGTGAATGTTGGTGCGGTCTTCCTGCCGGAATTGCTCCATATTGAACAGCGCAATACCACGGGGCAGGTCCGGCCGTATGCCGTTGACTTCGCGGACGAGCTCATCGTATTTCTCATCGGCATCGATGCCGAAATCCGCTTCGATGCGCAAAACGGCCAATCCTTCCTGGATTTCGGTAATGATTTCCTGGATGTCATCGATTTCATCCACTACCTCTTCGATAGGGTCGACGATCAGCTCTTCCATATCCTCCGGGCTGGCCCCCGGGTACACCACGACAATGTTGAAAATCGGCAGGTTGATGCGCGGATCCTCCGAACGCGGCATGCGCCCGAAAGATAAAATGGTGATCACCACCACGATCAGTAACAGCGTGAGAATAAAGGGAGCGTTATTAATTGCTATGCGTGGAAAATTCATGATTGTATTGGGTTTTGGATAAAAATGACCTTTCCTGACTTCACCTGACTCACCTCCCAGTTATTTCCCGTTCTTCCCGGGTTACCTGTTCTTCCATCACCCTGATCTTCGCCCCGTCTTTGAGGTAGGCGGCGCCGGAAGTAATGACATAGGCATTGGCCGGCAGGTCGGTGGCGGGGATAGTAAAAAATTCGGCTCCGATGTAATTTGGCTTTACCATCCGGCGGAGGGCGATAGTCCGGCTGGAATCAACGAGGAAGACCTTGGCCTGGTCGCGGTATCCTTCGACGAGGGCGTCCATCGGCACCCGGTAGTAAGGAGCTTGCCGGCCGGGATAGAGCGTCACTTTACCGACGAAGCCGTTGCGCAGGTTTTTACCTGCGGGATTTACCGCCAGTTCCAGATCGAAGGCGCCGGTAGCGGGGTTGGCTGCCTCCGCGATTTCGCTGACATAAGCGGTGAAGTTTTCACCGGGGTAGGCGTCGAAGCGGATGTCGGCCCGGTCGCCCAGCCGCAGGCGGACCACGTCGCGGTCGGCTACCCCGATGTTGAGAATGAAAGCGTTTTTGCCGTCGCCGGCTACCTGGAAGATGGGTTGTCCGGGCTGTACCAGTTCGTTGGTTTCGGCAAAGCGGCGCAATATCCGGCCTCCGGCCGGAGCGTAAATTTTGGAATACTTTTGATTGTACTCGGCGATCTCCAGGTCAGCCTCCGCTACTTCCAGGGCGGTGCCGAGATCCTGTACCTGTTCAAGGGTGGCGGCGGTATCCGCGTAGAGTTTTTTTACGCGTTGCAGGTCGCGTTCCAGCTTTTGCACCTGCTGCCTGGCTTTGATCACCTGGGCGTTGATCTCGGTCGGATTGAGCTGGGCAAGCAGTTGTCCGGCCCCGACCCGCTGCCCCTCATCGGCATACAGGCGATCGATAAAGCCGCCGGTTTTGAAGGAAAGATTCGTCTCCTTTTTTGTCGACAGCACTCCCCCGGCTTCGATGGGAATAGGGTCATTGCTGCTTTGTAAGGGTTGAATGCGGACAGGCGTGCCTTCCGGTTGTTCTTCGGCGGAAATAGTGGCGCCCTCGTATTGCTGTTTGCAGGCGCTTCCGAAAAGTAAAACCGTTGAGAGCAAAATGAAGCTTATCTTTTTCATGATATGGTTTTTTAATGGTGCGTTTTCTGTGAATGTATTTTTAAGTGTAGTTGTCCGGGTTTATCCGACCAGCCAAAGGATGAGCTGGGAGAATTGTTGAACCTTAACCCTTGAACAGTTCCGCCTTCGCATAAAGCTTCGGCGGGCAAAGACTGCCTACTGCTGACTGCCCACTGCCCGCAGCAGCTCCGCTTCCTTGATTTTGATATCGTACCGTGCGATGGCGCTTTGGATCTGTGCGTTCGTGTAGCGCGTGCGGGCGTCGAGCAATTCCACCAGCAGCACCTGCTGATTTTCGTAGCGTTTGCCGATGATGCGGAAGCTTTCCCGGGCGCTTTTCAGGGCTGCCCCTCTAGCTTCGTATTTCTCCCAGGCAGCCTGCAGGTCGTAGTAGGCCTGGATGACCTGAACCTGGACCTGTTCCCGGGCTTCTTCGTACCGTGTACGGGTTTGCAGTTGCTCCACTTCCGCTTCCTGGATGCGCAGTTGCTTGCGTTGGCCGCCGAATAGGTTCCAGTTGAGAGAAAAGCCCAGACTGTAATAGGATTGCTCGCCGTTGAAATCGTAGCCGAAGCCCTGGAAGCCGGCGTTGAGTTCCAGCCCGAGCTGGGGGAGGCGGTCTTTCCTTCGCAGTTCGGTGAGCAGGTCATTGGTGGCGATGGCTTTTTCGAGTTGTTGCAATTCGGAGCGGTTTTGCAGGGACCGGGTGCGGAGCGTCCCGGAGGTGGCCGCCGGACGGTCAGGCAATTGGCGGGCAGCGCTGTCCACAATGATCGCTTCTTCCAGGGGGCGATGTAGCAATTGGTTGAAGTAAGCCTTGCTCCGTTCGCGTTGTAATACGGCTTCGGCCCGGTCGCCGGCCAGTTCGGCCAGTTCGAATTCGACGGAGGAAATGACATCGCGTGTGGCTTTATCGTAGCGGACCAGCTTTTCGTTGAAACGCAGCAGTTCCTCCAGCAGTACCTGGGTGCTGTCGTAGATTTCAATCAAAGCGCGGGTCTGCATGTGTTGGTAGTAAGCGACCGATACGTCACGCAAGATTTCGGCTTGGCGTACCCCCAGTTGGGCTTCCTGGATGGCAATTTCACTTTCGGCGATGCGGGCGCCGTAGTGAATATTGGTGTTAAAGAGCGGCTGGCGTACACGGATGCGCGTATCGTGAAAATTGTTGGGCAGAAATTGTTCTTCCACGTTTTCCAGGTCGCGGGGAAAGGGCGTGCCATCTACCATGTCGTTGAGCGTGTTATAGACCGGGTTCAGCAGGTCGCCAACCGGAAAGCGGATCATACGGCCGCCGTCGGCCAGCAGGTAAGTGGCAGCAAAATCAACTTCCGGCAGGTAGTTGGCGCGGGCGCGACGGGCGCCCAGTTGTTTTTGCTCTACCTCTAACTGCTGTTGCTGGATACCGAGGTTCTGTTGCAGGCCTTCCCGGATGTATTGCTCCAGGATACCCGGTTGCGAAAGTACTGGCTGCACGAGCATCAGGCTGAGTAAGGCCGTAAGTCCGAGTGAGATCAGGTGTTTTTTCATTGTTTAAAAATTAAACAGTGTTTATTTTTTGACAAAAAAAATTATTCTTCCCGCTTGGCATACTTTTGAAGCAGGATGCGGTCGAAAATGTAAAAGGCGTTGTAGAGAATAAAATCCAGGTCTTCATTTTTAAACTGCTTCATCTTAAAACGACCGCGGATCTGCAGGGAAGCCAGTCCGTGTACGGATGACCAGACCATGGCTGCCATGGCTTCGGAGTCTTCGGGGGGGAGTATTTCAGCTTCGATGCATTCCTGTACCGTGTGGTGTAGCAATTCAAAATTCTTTTCGCCTAATTTCCATTTTTCGTGTTCCTCCAGGACCTGCATAGGTTGCCGCATGATGAACATCAAATCGTAGTCATCGGGATTCTCTATCGCAAATTTCAGGTAGGCCCGGCCCATACTCGTCAGCCGCTTGCCGGGATCTTCAATTTCTTCTACATGGCGGAGCGATTCGTAGAACAGCTGAAAGGCCCGGCGCTGCAGCTCGAAGAAGATTTCTTCTTTATTCTTGAAATAGGAATAAATCGTCGCGGGGTTATATTCGATGCGCTTGGCGATTTTTCGCATAGTCGTTTTCTCGTATCCCACTTCGCGGAATAACTGAACGGCTACGTCCAGTATCTGTTTGCGGAGCGCCGCTTTTTCCCGTTCTTTTCTTTCTTTAATACCCATTGTTTGCATGATTCACTGTGGAAATAAACAGTGTTTATAAAATTAACGATGTTTTATTTAAAAAGTTTTTCATTTCATTAAAAAAATTTGAGGAGGGTTAAGATATAAAAGATGCAGGTAAAGGCAAAAGGCCGGTGAATACTGAGGTGGGAGTTGCTTTGGTTTTAACTTAGGGAGAGAAGAAAAAAAATCGAAGACTTTCTAAATTTCAGTTGGGTGGACACGAAAGAGGAAAATGACCTGGGGACAAGGGGATGCTCAGGACTGTTGTTCTCCTGGTCCCCTTGCCTCCAAGTTCCCCCGTTTTCAATTCAGGCCATTTCTTTTTCCGCTCTCTTTTCCTGTTTTTCCATCCTGGCTTTTTTTCCCGGTATGGGAACAAGCATGGGTACCTGCCGCCGGTATTTTCTGTAGCGATCGCCAAACAGGCTGATGAGGTCCCGTTCTTCCAGCTGAAGCGCAATCAGGATATACCCCGAGGTGGCTAGCGAAAAGATCAGGTGTCCCAGCGTCATATGCGGCGTAGCCCAGAAGGCGATGAAGAAGCCGGTCATCAGCGGATGGCGAACGTAGCGGTAGAAACCCGGCGTCTGAAATTTCGGGCCGGTCAGTTCTTTCCGCTTCAGGTGTTGGTGCACCTGCTTGAGCCCGAAGAGGTGAGCGTGACTGATCATGTAGGTGGAGGTCAGTACGATCAGCCAGCCCAGGCCGAAGATTCCCCAGAGAATATATCGTCCGGTTTCCTGTTCGACCTGCCAGATGCTCGTCGGCAGGGGGCGCCATTGCCACATCAGCAGAGCCAGCACGGCGGTTGCGGCCAGCACATAGGTGCTGCGTTCTATGGGTTTGGGGATGATCCGGGTCCACCACCTTTTGAAGGCCGGGCGGGCCATCACACTGTGCTGAACGGCGAAGAGGGTCAACAAAAGAAGATTGATGATCAATGCCTGGAGAAAGGGGGTGCTTTGTCCGGCGTCAATAGTCTTAGGAACCATGAAATCCCCCACGAAGCCGATGGCATACAGAAAGACTCCGAGGAAAAGGACGTAGGCAATGAGGCCATACAGGAAAGCTGAAATTCTGCTCATCATAATCCGAATGGTTTTAGTTTAGTAGGCTTGACGGAATTGGTAATACCAATGGTACGAACTATTGGAAGGCTGCTCAAGAGGCGAGTGTCTCAATCTTTTTATGGATAGGAGGGGGGAAACCGGGACGCTGGCCCCATAATACAGAATATTCGGGCTGAGAGACCTACCCGATTTTTGAAATCTTATGTATTTAGCGTAAAATCGTATCTCAAAATAAGTTTAGAAGGTTTGAAAATGAGAATTCCGGTTTTCTATCTTCTAAACTACTAAAGAGTAAGCCCGACCGGACGGTCCGTAGGAAGGGCGCCGCGCTAAACTTCTAAACTTTTCACTCGATTTCTCCCGTCAATGGCGCTAAATACATAGCTGAAATCTGACAGGTCGGTATCTCTACTAATTTGTTCCAATCCCTACCTCCCGGGCCAGCACGATCGCCCGGGCGCGGGTGTCTACCTGCAACTTGTTGAAAATACGGGTGATGTGGTTGCGCACCGTTTTAGAACTGATGAAAAGCTTTTCGGCGATTTCATCGTTCCTAAACCCCCTGGCAATCAGTTCCAGGACTTCGCTTTCCCTGGGCGTCAGCTCGGGGAAGATGCTTTGAGGGTCAACTGTTGTGGCCGGCTCCTCTCCGCCAGCCGAAAAATGGCGGATTTCCGAAAGAAAGCGCTCCCAGGCCGGTTCTTCTTCCAGCAGAATATGGTTTCTGCTGTCGAGGGTGACAAAACGGGCATTGGGGATCATGGAAGCGAGCAGGCGGCCCTCTTCATAGGGAATACAGGCGTCGTGCCGAGCGTGCAGGACCAGCGTCGGGACGGAAATGCAGGGTGCGATACCGGTGACGTCGATATGGTAAAAAGCTCGTTCCATCCTTGCCGCATTTTCGGGGGTGGTCGAGATACGCGCCAGCTCATTGAGCCAGTGCATTTGTTCTTCCGTGCCGCCGGGCATGAGCAGCGTGCTGAAGAGCTGACGGAAAGCGGGGTTCTCCTGCCCCCAGCCGACACGGATGATATTGATCAGCGTTTCCGCCTTGGCTTGTTCTTCTGGCGTCAGGTCCCGGTTGAACCGGCCCCGGGCATAGCCGCCGTAGAGGATGAGATGGCTGACCCGTTCAGGATGCCTGGCGGCATAGGCTAAGGAAACCGATGCCCCCTGCGATATGCCCAGCAGCGGGAACCTTTCCAGGCCGATATCGTCAACGACGGCCTCCAGGTCCTGCACCCAGCCGTTCATATCATAGTTTTTCACCTCCCGGTCCGACAATCCGCAGCCGCGGGCATCGTAGCGAACCAGGGTATTCCGGCGGGAGAGCTCCCGCAACCAGTGGCGCCATACCGGGCTCTGGCAGTCGTGCTCCAGGTGGGTCAGGTAATTGGCGGCTTTGACCAAGGGAGATCCCTGGCCCAAAGTGGCGTAACCTATCCGGATCCCGTCGGCGGCTCTGCAAAAACGAACGCTCTGTCTCATGAATGGAGGGTTCAGGTTTGGATGAAAAATGAAATAAGAATTTGGCGCTGTGGTCTTCTTATAAGGTAAGTTTTAAAACGCTTCCCGGCAACCTTCCCGCTTCCCGCTTTCCGCTTTCCGCCTTCCGCCTTCCGCCTTCCCGTAATTTCCTATCTTGGCGTGGAACCATCATCCAGTCATCATGAAAAAATCACAGCTCTTTTTTCTCACGCTTTTCTTACTGACCTCTTTCTCTGTTTTCTCCCAGGGCTTCCAAGGCTATTACCGCTTTCCGGCTATCCACGGAGAGACCATCGTCTTCACCGCGGAGGGCGATCTGTGGACCGTTCCGGTAGAGGGCGGCCTCGCCCGGCGCCTGACGACCCATCCCGGGGAGGAGACGAACCCGCATATTTCGCCGGACGGGCAGACGATCGCCTTTACGGCCACCTACGAAGGCCCGGCAGAGGTGTATACCATGCCCCTGACGGGAGGGCTGCCCCAGCGCCGGACCTACGAGGCGGAATCCTCTACCGCGTCGGGATGGACGCCGCAGGGGGAGGTTGTTTATACCACCATTCACTATGCCACTTTACCCCATTTGCAATCGGTGAAGATCAATCCTGAAACCAAAGAGCGCACGCTCATCCCCCTGAGCCAGGCCAGCGAGACGAGTTTTGACGAAAGCGGACAGACCGTCTTCTTTGTCCGTCCGGCCGATCACCGGAATGTGACCAAACGCTATACCGGCGGCACGGCTCGCCAGATCTGGAGATTTACGGAAGGAACAGCAGAAGCGGTGAAGCTGACTACCGGCCACGACGGCGAAAGCCACCATCCCATGTGGTGGAACGGCCGCATCTACTTCATCACCGACCGCGACGGGACGATGAACCTGTGGTCGATGACCGAAGACGGGGAGGATTTGCAACAGCATACCACCCACGAAGACTTCGACGTGCGCTACGCCACCCTCTCGGACGGCCGCATCGTCTATCAGCGCGGCGCCGATATCTGGCTGTACGATATCGCTTCCGGAGATTACAGCGTGGTGCCCATACGCCTGGCATCGGACCTTGATCAGCTGCGTGAAAAATGGGTGGATGATCCCAGTGAATATATCACCAGCGTCGAATTACATCCCGAAGGCGAGCAGCTCGTCATCACCGCCCGGGGCCGTGTATTCGTCGTACCGGTCAAGAGCGGCCGCCGCGTCCAGCTCTCCCGTAAGGAGGGCGTGCGCTACCGCGACGCCACCTTTATGCCGGATGGGGAGCACATCCTCGTTCTGTCTGATGAATCCGGCGAGTTTGAGTTTATGCGAATCGGAGCGGACGGCATCGGCGAGCACGAAGCGCTGACTGATGACGGAACCATTCTCCGCTTCAAAGGGACACCTTCGCCCGATGGCAAATGGATCGCCTACAGCGACCTGAACCAGCACCTATGGCTGCTGAACACGGCCAGCAGCGAACAAAAAAGGATATCGACCAACACCGACGGCATCGGTGATGTCACCTGGTCGCCCGACAGCCGCTGGATCAGCTTTGTGCAAACGGCCAAAAACACCTTCGCTCAAATCCTGCTTTACAGTCTGGCGGATAGCAGCCTAAGCGAACTGACTACCGATCGCATGAACAGCAACAGCCCCTCCTGGAGCCCCGACGGACAGTGGCTTTACTTCCTCTCCGACCGCAACTTCGAAACGCTGGTCGGCAGCCCCTGGGGCAGCCGGCAGCCGGAACCCTACTTCGACCGCAAAATGAAACTCTATCACGTTGCGCTGCAGACGGGCGCCCGTTCGCCCTTCCAACCTGATGACGAACTGTGGGAGGAGCCGGAAAAAGAGAAAGAAGACGGGGAAAAAGAACTGACTGTCCGCATCGATACCGATGGCATTGGCCGGCGCATTCAGGAGGTGCCCGTACCGCCCGGCAACTACCGCAACCTGCGCGTCAACGATAAAGCCTTGTACTTCACTTCCAGCGAGACCGGCGCGAACGCCAAAACCCACCTTATGGTCCTCAAAATTGACAACGATTCCCCCAAGCCGGCAACCATGGCCGAAAACATTCAGGGCTTTGACCTCTCTGCCAATGGCAAGAAAATCCTCCTGCGTAAGAACGGCTCCAATTATTACGTCGTCGACGCCGGTACGGGAGCGGTTAATAACCTGTCTGACGCCCAGGTCGATCTCAGCGACTGGACCTTCTCGCTCGATGTGCGCGAAGACTGGCGCCAGCTCTTCACCGACGCCTGGCGTATGGAGCGTGACTACTTCTACGATCCCGGTATGCACGGCGTCGACTGGGACGCCATGTACCAGAAGTACCTCCCGCTGGTGGATCGCGTGACGACGCGCAGCGAGCTTTCCGACCTCATCGGCCGCTTTGTGGGCGAGCTCTCCGCCCTGCACACCAGCGTGCGCGGCGGCGACACGCGCGAGGGTCCCGACGATGTGGATGTGGCCAGCCTTGGCGCCCGCTTCTCCCGCGACGAAGCGGCCGGCGGCTACCGCATCGACTACATCTACCAGGCCGATCCGGACTTCCCCGACGAGCGCTCGCCGCTGGACCGGCCCGGGCTGGAGGTGGCAGCCGGGGATGTGATCACGCACATCAACGGCGTGGCTACGATTTCCGTACCCGATATCGGCGCGCTGCTGCGCAATCAGACCGGCGAGCAGGTGCGCATTGGCGTGAAAACCGGCGGAGCCGGGGAGGACAAGGATATGATCGTGACGCCGCTCCGCAGCGGATACGCGCTGCGCTACCGCGACTGGGAGTACAGCCGCCGCCTGGCCGTGGAGGAAAAGGCCGACGGCAAGATCGGCTACGTGCATCTGCAGGCGATGGGCAGCAATGACCTGGAACAGTGGTACCGCGAGTTCTACCCTGTCTTCAACCGGCAGGGGCTGATCATCGACGTGCGACACAATCGCGGCGGCAACATCGAAAGCTTCATCCTGGAAAAGCTGCTGCGCAAAGCCTGGATGTACTGGAAAAACCGCGAACGCGATCCCTACTGGAATATGCAGTACGCCTTCCGCGGCCACCTGGTGGTGCTCGTCGACGAACGGACCGCTTCCGACGGCGAGGCCTTCGCCGACGGCTTCCGCCGCCTGGACCTCGGCAAGGTGATCGGGACGCGCACCTGGGGCGGCGAAATCTGGCTGAGTTCCGCCAACCGCTTGAGTGACAACGGCCTGGCCCGCGCCCCCATGATGGGCGTCTACGGCCCCGAAGGCGAATGGTTGATCGAACAGCGCGGCGTAGAACCGGATATCGTGGTGGACAACCTGCCGCACGCCACCTTCAAAGGCGAGGACGCCCAACTGGATGCGGCGATCAACCATCTGCTGGAGCTGATCGAGGAAGATCCCCGGGAGGTGCCGGAAGCGCCGGCTTTTCCGGATCGCTCTTTCGAAAACCGGTAGGCCGCACCAGGCGGCGCTTTTCCAGCGCCTCCTGGTTTTGGTGTGCCATGCATGCATGTCACTTATAGGGTGCAAATCCCAAACGGGCCCTGAGGGCAGGGAACCGCTAGCGAAGGGCAAGGGTGTCCACTGCGAAGTGGAATCTGAAGGAAGCCTG